>Ga0182738_1000186_pt1 | contig 97709 bp, 83 predicted proteins | sample eDN5th30CBELigMG_FD_128876 | JGI IMG/M metagenome (GOLD analysis project Ga0182738, IMG submission 128876) | Enriched Miracle-Growth compost microbial communities from Emeryville, California, USA - eDNA 5th pass 30_C BE-Lig MG (version 2)... ... | reverse complement strand
CCGGAATTTGTAGGCGCGCCTGACTTCCATTCACGCATTATACCAACCTTCTGTAAGGATAGCTTTTCAAGAAAGGAGGATGCGGGAACAGGTCACGCCTTGCGTGACGCGCTATCCCTCGCCGGCATGAATGCCAGTGTCTCCCGCGCATTCCGATGAATAATCCAGCTTCCACGCAGGCCATCGGACTTCCCGAACGAACGGTCCACCTCTGGCGCCTATCGGTTGCGCAAACGCGGATATCGTTCGATTATCACCTGTCACTTCTCGACGAAGAGGAGAAGTTTCACGCTGCCCGCTTCCACTTTCGTCAGGATCGGGAACAATCCATTCTAGCCCGGGCCTCTCTTCGCTCGTTGATGGCCCGATATACAGGTTTTGCTCCTGAGCGGATTCGGTTCAGAAAAAATCAGTATGGCAAATTGTTTCTTCAATATCCCGCCAGTCCAGTGCAGTTCAATGTAACGCATTCCGGCGATTGCATAATCCACGCCATCACATGCGGAGCCGAAATAGGAGTGGACGTTGAGACGGTCCGGGATTTCAGTTCGCTCGGATCGATTTCCTCATATTTTGCTACTGGCGAGCAGGCCTGGCTGGATGCAACGGCTCATGAGGCGCGGGATGACGCGTTTTTCATGCTGTGGACCTGCAAGGAGGCATACATCAAAGCGTTGGGACGAGGACTTTCCAAGCCTTTAGACAGCTTCGAGATTGGCATCGTGAATAACGAGCCGAAGATTCTCTTTGACTCCGATGCTCCTGCTTTTGCGGATTCCTGGCAGTTGCTGCTCTTCAAGCCAGGAAGAAACATGGTTGGCTGCGTTGCTGCCAATACGTCGGTCAACGCAGTCGAATTTCGGGATTACGAGTCAGGTCTCCGATGGCATTTATCTGATCAATAGCGCATTGATCGGATCGCAGGATTTCTATCGGACCCGGATGAAACACTGTATATAGGCTTCACCGCTATTCCTTGTGACGTAATCGGTTGTCGCGTATGATGAATAGGATCGTCGCTCGACCATGATGCGGTCAAAGTGATGGACGAATTGCCACCGCAGCACCGGGCGGGTAGAGAAGCAAGGGATAAAGACTCCGCCTTGCCGTAACGCCCGCATTACCGCCGGCATTACCTCCATCCATAACTCTTTCTCATCCCATAGCGAAACCGGGACGAGGTAGGGGTCGAAGAAAATGCCGTCGACGCTTTCCGGTTTCATCCGATGGATATACTCGAAAAAATCCGCCTCCACAATTTCCAACGGTGCCGGGGGTGAGGGATTACGTTCACGAAAAAGCTCGATAACCTTGGGAAATTTTTCGATTACGGTATGATGTCTGGTTGCGGGGTTGGCGGCGATCCGCAGCGCTGAAATGCCCAAACCCAAGCCCACTTCGAGAAATTCCGAGCCAAACTCGCAAAGTATATCGGCCGATTCCCACATGAGTGCTTGTTCCCATCCTTGCATGGCCTGGCCGTCGCCTATGTAAAGCGTAACCTCGTCATTGGTCTCGACGAGGTTTATTTCAGGACCTTCCCGTTGCTGTATCCTGTCCACTGTTGCCTCCTTAGTTTCCTTAGTCTCCTTAAAGTGCTGTTTGAACGGGGCTGCCGGCAGAGGCAAAACGTTCCAGCAGTGCTTTCAGGTCTGCTGAAAGCTCGACTTCTCCAAGTGCGGAAACTTTTGCACGATGTCTCCATCGCGGTAATGGCCGAATCGCTGGCAATGGCACGCTCTCCGACTGTGCGCCAGTAACAATGAGCGCCAGATCCGCAATGACGGGCGTTTCAAAAATCTGCTGGAGCGGCAGTTCCACGCCGAATTCATCCCGCAGCCGTGAAATAACCCGGGTTGCAAGAAGCGAATGCCCGCCGATTGAAAAAAAGTTGTCCTGAACACCGATATTCTCGATGCCGAGTATTTGCCGCCAGATTTCCGCAATCTTTGCCTCCGCAGCATTCTGCGGAGGGACGAAGCTGTCAGTCAGCGTTATCGGTGTGGGCAGCGCCAGGCGGTCGAGCTTCCCGCTGGGGGTTGTGGGCAGTTCCTCGAGTACGACAAACGTTGACGGCACCAGATAATCGGGCAGTTGCCTGGCAAGATGTCGTCGCAAATCACTTGGCGCCAGAGCGTGTCCAGGCTGTGCGGAGACATATCCGACAAGCCTTTCGCCATTGCCATCGCAGGATTCTTCCGCGATAACAGCTGCCTGCTTCACTCCAGGAGAGGCCAGAAGTTGATTTTCAATTTCTCCCGGTTCAATGCGATAGCCACGTACCTTTACCTGAAAATCCCGTCTCCCGATGAATTCGATACTGCCATCCGGAAGCCGGCGACCGAGATCGCCGGTCCGATAAAGAGTTCGCTCGTTCGTATCCGCCGGAAACGGGGTGATATTACCTTGTCGCCAGTAACCCAGGGCAATAGAGGGACCGCACAATACGATCTCTCCCTGACAATAAACCTCCGGCGGTTCCCCGGCCTCATCCAGCAGGAGAAGCTCGATGCCATCAACAGGATAGCCGATCGGAACAGCATCCCGCGCCAATGGCGTTGTGTGGTCGATAAAATACTGTAGCGCCATGGTTGATTCAGTCAGACCATAGCCATTGACGAGAAGGCAATCCGGGCTGAAGTGCGCCCGAAACAGATCGACGTCGCGCCGATACACCGCTTCCCCGCCCAAGGCAATGAGGCGGAGTTTTTCGAGACGCGCATTTTCCGGTATGTCATTGACGAGGTGGCGGAATACGGTGGGTGTCGAATGGAAAACTGTGATTTCATGTTCCACAAGGCAATTGACAAGCGCGCCCACACCCTCTTCTCGCACCGAAACGGGGTATAGCGTTGCGCCATTCAGCAGGGCGCCGAATACATCCTGAATGGCAGCATCCACGCCATATGAAGAGACAAATGTGAGGCGATCCTCTACGCATATATGCAGGTTATTGCTGTAGGTGCGTACATGCCGGAGCACGTTGCGATGAGTCTGTACTACGCCTTTCGGCGTTCCTGTAGAACCTGAAGTGTAGAGAATATAGGCCACTGCATCCGGAGAAACCGAGGGTGTCGGACTCACGTCGTAGCATTCAGTCTCGGCAAGCAGAATCAGTTGGGCATGCACCGAAGAAAAGTCGGTCACGTCTGTCAGGACTGCGGTTGCGCCGGAACTATCGATGAGCTGCTCAATCCGGGCCTCTGGATGAGCAGGATCCAGGGGAATATACGTTTTCCCGGCTTTCAGTACGCCGAGCATTGCGGCGATCATGTACGCGCCGTCGCGGAAGAGCAGCGCAATTCGCTCCGCGCCTTCCCCCCGCATGGCAAGAACTGCATTGGCAATCCGGTTGGATAGCTCATCCAGCTTTCCGTAAGTCCAATGATGATCACTCATCCAGATCGCGACGTGATCGGGATAATGCCTCGCCTGTTCCCGGAAGCGGCTTCCTATTGACTGCTCGATCGCCTGCTCCGGGAACGGATTAAAAGGAATCCGGGGTGCGACAGTGTTCCTTCCCAAAGGTATGTCACGGGTGAGCCGCAAACGGGAGAGCGGTGAATCGGGATGGTCAACGATATTTTCCAGAAGCGTTGTAAAGTGGCCAAGTATTCGTTGCATGGTAGCGGACTCAAAAAGATTCAACGCATATACGGCTTCGAACCGGATGGTTCGGTCGTATTCCATGGCATACAAAGTGAGGTCGAATTTCGTGGGCTCATCGAATTCGGCTGCGGGGATGTCCAACCGGTCAGCGGGTAAGGCATCGGGTTCAGCGCTCCGGGGTTGCGAGGCAGCTTCAGGGCCTCGTTCCCCGATATTCAGCAAGTTGAACATTACCTGGAAGAGCGGGGTCTGGCTCAAGTGTCGTTTGGGAGCGAGTCTTGCGACCAGCATCTCGAAAGGCATGTCCTGATGGGTATAAGCACTGGTTGTCACGTTGCGCACGCGCTCGAGCAGGGTGGTAAACGGAGGATTGCCTGAGAGATCGAGGCGCAAGGCAAGCGTATTGACGAAAAACCCGATCAATCCTTCCAGTTCGCTGCGGGTACGGTTTGCAATGGGAGTGCCGACCACCAGGTCGGATTGGCCGCTGTAGCGCGACAACAGTACGCCAAAGGCAGCCAGCAGCGTCATGAACAAGGTTGCTCCTTGAGTCTGCCCGAGTGCGCGCAGCCGTGCGGTCAGTGTTGCGTCGAGCGATACGCCGCACCGCCCCCCGCGGTAGCTGGATTGGGCCGGACGCGGCCGGTCCGCAGGCAGGGCGAGTTGTGCCGGAGCATCCTTCAGTTGCCCCTGCCAATAGGCAAACAGGGCATCCAGCCGCTCCCCTTGCAGGATGCGCCGCTGCCAGCAGGCAAAGTCCGCATACTGGACAGGAAGTGCCGGCAATGCTGCCGGCTCATGCCGGCACCTGGCTTCATAGAGCGCGCGCAGATCACGATGCAGCACTTCGAGCGACCAGCCATCGGCAACGATATGATGGAGCACCAGCACCAGCCAGTGATAATCGTGTTGCAGCCGCAACAGGCTCGCGCGCAGTAGCGGGCCGCGGACAAGATCGAAGGGTTCGGCCAGTGCGGCGCGGGCTGCTTCCCGGGCGCGTTCCAGGCAATCGCCCCCTGGCTCGCTGACATCCATCAGGGGCATATCAATGCGCAAGGCCGGTGCAACGAGCTGTACCGGCGCTCCATCCAGCGCGGTGAAGGTGGTACGGAGCGCCTCGTGGCGGTCGAGCAGATCGCTGAGGCCCTCTTCCAGGGCCTTGCGATCCAGCAGGCCCTCGAACGGCAGCACTGTGCTCAAGTGATAAACCGTGCTGCCAGGATACAGTTGCTCGAAAAACCACAGCCTTTGCTGGGCAAACGAGGTGGGAAAAAGGAAAGTGAAAGTTTCGCTATTCGCGGTTGGCATCGATCTTTCGACTTTTTCCATCATCCAACGCTCTTCCTTTGGGGCACGTCCCTCTCGTCTATCTGGTGCTCTGCATTTTGAATTTAGTCAATCCTGCGGAAATTTCAATGTAACGAACCCGAAAAGGCCGCTTATTTGAGGGAGATCACTTTTCAGATCGGCTCCAAGGGACCGAGGATTCAGCCGCGCGGGATTATGCGGCATAATTCACCCTTTTCTTTCCGCACGCGATCGGCTGCAGAATTGCGGCTCGCTTACCCAGCTTATTCAACGTCGCTGCTGTGATGAGTTCAGCGTCAGCCACTGTTCCAGTCGCTGGCGGCGGCGACGATGAGTTGCCCTCCTGTGATGAATTTACGGCGGGGGCTAAACTGGCATTGGTGCGGGAAGTGTATTTATATTGGTTATTGAGGTATTTCTTCCTTCCATCCTGGAGTTCGCGTGACACTCACTCAACGTTTCGTGCATTACGAAAAGCTGATGCGGCTGGACAAGCCCATCGGCATTCTGCTGCTGCTGTGGCCCACGCTGTGGGGCTTGTGGCTGGCTGCGGAAGGCGTACCACGGCTGGATATCCTGTTGATATTCGTGCTGGGTACGGTGCTGATGCGTTCCGCCGGTTGTGTCATCAACGACTATGCTGATCGCAATTTCGATGGACATGTCGAGCGCACCCGGAACCGTCCCCTGGCAGTCGGCGCGGTGAGCACCAGGGAAGCGCTGTTGCTGGCAGCGGGTTTGAGCCTCGTGGCGTTCCTGCTGATCCAGCCGTTGAACCGCCTTACCATCGAGCTATCGTTTGTCGCCCTGTTCCTCGCAGCGAGCTACCCTTTCACCAAGCGGTTTTTCGCCATGCCGCAGGCTTATCTTGGTATCGCTTTCAGCTTCGGCATCCCGATGGCATTTGCGGCCCAGACCGGGGAAGTGCCGTTCCTTGCCTGGTTCCTGATGAGTGCAAACCTCTTGTGGGTGATCGCCTACGATACCGAATACGCCATGGTGGACAAGGCGGATGACCTCAAGATCGGCATCAAGACTTCCGCCATTACGTTCGGGCGTTTCGACGTCGCTGGGGTGATGGTGTGCCAGACGGTTTTTCTCGGGAGCATGGTTGCCATCGGCCTGATGCAGAATCTAGGCGTCATCTATTATGCGAGCCTTGCCGCAGCGTTGGGCCTGGTCCTGTATCAATACGGCCTGATCCACGACCGCGACCGCGCACGCTGCTTCAAGGCTTTTCTCCACAACAACTGGGTAGGCGCAACGATATTTGCCGGTATCGCACTGGATTACCTGACAAGGATGGCTTATTGAGGCACCGGACCAGGGCCGGGAATGGAAGGGACATAAATGAAGTACAAGGACCTGCGCGATTTTCTGGCGCAACTGGAAAAACAGGGCGAACTGAAACGCGTTGCGGTCGAAGTCGATCCCCATCTGGAAATGACGGAAATCTGCGACCGCCTGCTGAAGGCGGGCGGTCCCGCCGTGCTGTTCGAAAAGCCCAGAGGGCACGCTATTCCTGTGCTGGGAAACCTGTTTGGCACGCCAAAGCGCGTCGCGATGGGTATGGGGCAGGATTCGGTCGAAGCATTGCGTGAGGTAGGCAAGCTCCTCGCCTACCTGAAAGAACCCGACCCCCCCAAAGGTCTGAAAGACGCATGGGAGAAATTGCCCGTGCTGAAACAGGTGCTCAATATGGCGCCAAAGGAGCTTTCAAGAGCGCCCTGCCAGGAAATCGTCTGGGAAGGAAATGAGGTCGATTTCGGCAAGCTGCCGATCCAGACCTGCTGGCCGGGCGATGCAGGTCCGCTGATCACCTGGGGGCTGACCGTCACCAAGGGGCCGCACAAGACTCGCCAGAATCTCGGCATCTATCGTCAGCAGGTGATTGCGTCCAACAAAATCATCATGCGCTGGCTCGCGCACCGTGGTGGCGCCCTGGATTTCCGCGACTTCACTCTCGCCAATCCGGGACAGCCCTATCCCATTGCAGTAGCACTGGGGGCAGACCCGGCGACCATATTGGGAGCGGTGACGCCAGTGCCGGACAGTTTGAGCGAATACCAGTTTGCCGGGCTGCTGCGCGGTGCGAAAACCGAAATCATCAAATGCCTGACGCATGATTTGCAGGTTCCCGCGAGTGCCGAAATCGTGCTGGAAGGATATATCTATCCCGATGAGACAGCGGTGGAAGGCCCCTTTGGCGACCACACCGGCTACTACAACGAACAGGAAACCTTTCCGGTCTTCACCATCGAGCGCATCACCCTGCGCCGCGATCCCATCTATCATTCCACTTACACCGGCAAGCCGCCGGATGAGCCCGCCATCCTCGGCGTGGCATTGAACGAAGTATTCGTACCCCTGCTGCAAAAGCAGTTCACTGAAATCGTCGATTTCTACCTGCCGCCGGAAGGCTGCTCCTACCGCATGGCCGTGGTGAGCATGAAAAAGCAATACGCGGGCCACGCCAAGCGCGTCATGTTCGGCGTATGGAGCTTCCTGCGGCAATTCATGTATACCAAATTCATTATCGTCACAGATGATGACGTCAATATCCGTGACTGGAAGGAAGTCATCTGGGCCATCACCACACGGGTCGATCCCGCGCGCGACACGTTGATCGTCGAAAACACACCCATCGACTACCTCGATTTCGCCAGCCCCGTTTCGGGATTAGGCGGGAAAATGGGATTGGATGCGACCAACAAGTGGCCGGGGGAAACGACCCGGGAGTGGGGAAAACCGATTGTGATGGATGAGGGGGTGAAGGCGAGGGTGGATGCGATGTGGAAGGACTTGGACTTGTGAAGCTTCCTGCAAAGCAATAAGACGACTCGAAATCAACGAACAGAGGCGGTGAGGGCAGTCTCCACTCAGCCTGGCCGGTTTGTCTCCAAACCCCATTGCCCCATTGCTGCCTGATCGGCCTCACCTTTAACCGGTATCCGGCAAAACAGCATCTTACATAAAATGGCTGTTTCTCCTTCAGAATGGGATAGCTCGCTCGAGCCGGCTTGTGCGCAATGCCTTGGTTGCGAGGTTCAGCTAATTCCTTCCCCGTCAACCTCGGAAAACCTCATTCTGCCAGGAAGGATATCATTATCATGATCCAGCTTGTAACTGATGAATTCACTGCCCAAGCCGGGAGCCACGAAGCAGCTCCATGCCTGTAGCAACTCGCGAGATTAAAAATCGGCTTGACTGTGAAACAAACCCTGCTATGAATAAATCTTTGGGCAAAGAAGCTGCTGTCCATTTATCGCAGTCTGCGGGATTGAAGTCTCCGTAGCGTTCGGTGGTATCGTTCGTTACCGATAGAGATGCCACAGATGACTAAAATGACTATCTTGGTATTGCGGAGGTTGGCCGAAAGCTTTTATTCCGGTGGTTAGCTTGAATGGTGTGATCCTTAATACCGGCTATATGATTTTTTGCAACCTATCTATATTTAATTTCCCAGACAGGAGATAACAAAATGAAAAAAATTTCTGGAATACGGTTGTATTTGACATTAGCTTTAACTGGAATGAATAGCGCTGCCTTGGCTAATTTGGTATCAAACCCCAGCTTTGAAACCTTTTCCGGAGCTTTGGGGCCGGATGGAGGAAGCCAACTGGTTACCGGAGTTGCTACCCTCACTAATTGGAACGTCGTCGGAGGGGAAAGCGCGATACTCAAGAATCCGAATATCTATCAGCTTACTCCCTCTGATGGTAATAATTTTCTCGACCTCGCGGGTTATAGTAACACGGGTTTCCCAAAAGGAATTTCTCAAACCCTGACAGGGCTAATCGAGGGGCAAGCCTACTCCTTTTCGATGGATCTCGGGATTCGAAACGGACCATGTGTTGGTTCAGGGAATAATTGTAACGGTCCTGTTCAAGTGACCGCTCAAATCGGAAGCGATAGCCAAACGTTTACGCACAACTCAGCGGAGGCGGGAAACATTTGGGGGACGTACGGTTTCACATTCACTGCAGACAGTCAATCGACGACGCTATCCATTCTTGGCAATAGTTTGCCTGCCGGCAGGCAGTATATCGGCCTCGATAATGTTAACGTGAGCCCTGTTCCGATGCCTGCGGCTGTCTGGCTCTTCGGGAGCGGCTTTTTAGCAATGCTTGGTATGTCCAAGGTACGGCGGGGCTTCTTCGATTAAAATAAGGTTCGTTGTGAAGGCCTCACAAGGGCGCGGCGCGTTCCTGCGCCTATCATGTGCGTAAGGCGTAATAAGCGAAGCTCATTACCTGGAGTAAATCTGAGCGAATAATGCTTTAGCCTTTTTCGCCGGGCGGTCGCCCTGATGATAAATCATGATGAACAACGGAAAAACCTACAAAGGCAGTTGTTTTTGCGGTGCAGTTCAGTTTATCGTCAGCGGGAAGCCGGAAGCGATGGGTTATTGCCACTGCGAATCGTGTCGCCATTGGTCGGCCTCGCCTGTCAACGCTTTCACCTTGTGGAAACCGGAAACAGTACAGGTCATATCAGGGGCGGAAAACATCGGTACCTACAACAAGACGCCGCGCAGCTATCGCAAATGGTGCAAAACCTGCGGAGGCCATCTCTTCACCGAGCATCCGGGCATGGGACTTACGGATGTGTACGCAGCAGCCATTCCTGACTTTCCATACCGTCCAGGCATTCACATCAACTATCAGGAGAGGGTACTGTGCATCAAGGACGGATTGCCCAAGATGAAGGACCTTCCAAAGGAAATGGGCGGCTCCGGTATCAGCGTAGAGGAATAGTATACAAAGTTCCTGGCTTCATCCCGGCCAGGCTGCTCAAATAGAAGTACAACCTCTCTTCCCACAGTTGCCGCGTTACGCTATTACAGTACTGGCGGCACCATTCCCCGATGAAATATCCAGGCAACACCATACGCAATCGGCGCAATGATCCCGAACAGGGCGATTGCATAAAGCAGCGCCAGTTTGCCCATGCCCTTGAGTTTGCTGAAGTCGGTTATGGTGCCGATGCTGAGAAAAGTCAGCATGAACATCATGGTGCGCATGGAGCCCTCCACCGGTGTGGCAGCATCATGTAAGGTCTTGGCAATTTCGGGCCCGCTGGAGGCAAGCGCGATATAGGAAAACCATACGATCAGGTAGCCCAGTACGAATTTGGGAAACCGATGCCAGATCTCCGAAAGGCCGATTCTGGATTGCCCCGGCCGGCGCTCCACTTTGTATACCCATACCAGTGCCAGCAGAAACGCCCAGACACCGATGAACACGTCGATCCAGATTTTCGTGGTGAGCGATGCCATCAGGATCCAGCCTTCCTTCCACACTATGCCACTAGCCTGGGCATTTGCCCGCATCAGTTCATCGAGTATCGCTCCGGCGGCGGCGTCGGCACCATCGGTTTTGACCGTGAGCCCCAGGGCAGACCCGTTGACGATGGGCTGGCTGGGCGCTACGGCAGCGTAAAACCCCGGGAGGATGATAAGCTCGAACATGGCAAAAATCACGACCAGTATCGAGACGACAACCGGGATGACAGGACGGGCGCGGATCGCGCCGGCGGTGGCGATCGCGGCCGAGACGCCGCAAATGGAAATACCGGAAGAGAGTACGGCCGAAGCCTCGCGCGACAGCTTGAACCCTTTGCGAGCGAGCGCATAGATGATCGGCCAGAACAGCATGTAGGCCACAAAAGTGGCCGCGATGCCCGTCAGGACCAGTTCACGAATGAAGCTCGCCGCCTCCATGGACATGACACCGACTTTGATGCCGAGAAACACGATAGCGGTCTTGATGAACCATTCCGGTTTCGCGGCTTCGCTCAGAAACGCCGCTGTCCCCTTGAAGAAATTTCCGATGATCAGCCCGATCGCGAGGGCGAGCAGGTAGGAGAAACCGCCGCCAAGAGACAACCCCCAGGATAGGTCATGCTTGGCGAACTCATGAACCGGCACTTTGAAGTGCGCTTCCTGCCCGATGATCCAGACAACCCAGGTCAGCACGAAAAGCACGGTCCATGCGGCGAAGAATCGCTTTACATCGAGCTTCATCGCCCATGCGGCAATGCAGGTCAGCGTCGTGAATACCAGATAGGTGATCAGCAACGACATGGCGGGATGCAGTGCAACCTTGCCGCTCGGTTTCAAGGCCGCCTCGATGGAAAATTTTCCCCAAACCCAGGTGCTGGTTTTTGCCATCCAACTCGTGAGATCCCATCCCCAGAGGGAGCTCACGCTTGCAAGAAACATGATCAGACCCAGCCACACGGCCCACCAATCCTCGGTGCTTGCCATGCCCGAATACCATTTTCTGTTCATTTCGCTTGTTCCTCTTGTTTTTCCTTGTTATTGCGCTTTCTGCGTGGGTGATTTCAAATCCAACCGGATGTAGCGATTGAAGTAGTGGTAGGCATATTGCCGTATCCAGGTTGGAATGCAGGTGTAGTCAAAAGCCATGAAGACCATGACCTGATTATTCCGCTGGAACAGTTGCTGATCCAGCAGGCATCTCGCCACATCCTGGTCCAGTTCGAGCAGCGTGTTTCCGCGTGCTTCGAAGGCGGGGTGATGCGCGATCCATCTGCTGCCGTCATGTGTCAACCGAACTTCGAGATCGGCTTGCATCCGTCTTATTTGGGGAGCAGGAACAAATCGACCAGCACACCCAGGATGACAAGTCCGGCGATGCCGATGCCTATGCTCCACAAGCACAGTTGGGTTTCCCAGCTTTCCCAGGGTTCAGGTTCGCCGAGAATGGATTCGCTGGATAAAAGCGTGCCGGCATTTTCAAGAGACTGCTCTTCATTCTTTATATGATCCATTGTCATTCCTCAAATAAAAATGGGTCGCCTCTGATCGATGCGAATGAGATAGCGGTAGCAGTGCAGAGCGCTGAGTCAGTAGCGACTCATTGACGCTGCCTTCGTGCGCTCCTGGGAATGCTTTCCATCGGACTATATTTTTCCGAAAATTTCTTACAAGTTGTTTGCCAATGATTTTATGTCATAAGTTGGATGCGAGCTAGAACGTCTTGCGAAAACCGGAAAACTGAGAGGAGGGGTAGTGCGAATTTTGTTGGCACATGCATCAGCACTGTCTGATCTATATCGGGGAATCTCTCAGGGAGAGTGGGGCAGGTGCCCGGACTGTGCCACAAGCAGGGATGAGCGATATCGTTCTGCTGTCGATCATGGCGTTTTCCACCGCCCTTGCAGCCTGCTGGCGGCAATTTCCCGTCAGCAGGCGCTGCTGAGTATACTAGAGGGTGAAGTGGCGAAAACCTTTATGAGAGACTGAAGCAGATTCCATTCCGGATCAGATTTTCAAAGCATGGACTTGCCCTGTTCAAGTATCGTCTCACACACCTTTTTCACTGCGGAAGCCTTCATGCCCGCCATGCTCAAATCCACGTTCTGGCCCGCACTGCCGCTCACGATACCCTGCGCGCCGTTGATATAGTCGGGATTATTTTGGGCTGATTGATCTCCACCGCCGGTAATCTTTCCCATCAACTGATCCCTGACCGAAGAAGCGCTGTCGCCACCCAGATAATTGTTTTTCATGCAGTACTCGATGATTCCCGCGGCATTTCCCGCGCTTCCGGACGTTATGGAGGACAGTCCCAATGACGAGGCTGCGCCGCCGAGACTGCCTCCCGCAATGTCTTTCAACTGATCGAAACCCTGGGCTGCAAGGGCGCCCGAAAATACGGCGAATCCAATGCCGCAACTCAATAACAAGGGATGACGTCTGAAAATATTCATGGATTTTTCTCCGGGTTATTTGAACCAGATATTCCAACTTGCAATGTAGCATATGATTTATAGCAAATCTTATTAATTCGGCGAGCAATGCTTTTGAGGAGAGAGAGGAAGAGGCCTGGGGTCTCCTTTTGCAACTTTCCTTCCCGGTTTTGTCCGGTTCCTGATTGCAGATGACAGATGACAGAAGGCAGAAGGTAGAAGGTAGAAGGTAGAAGGTAGAAATCACCTTTCATTCTTTTATTGATCCGGCCAGAAAATACAAATACTATGAATCCCGTCATTCCGGGCTTGACCTGGAATCCAGCCAAACCAATAATGGCGTGCCTGAACGTCACTGATACCGGTTACTGCCGATATGGCGTTTGTACTGTTTGCTCACCGAATTAATAGCGTGAACTTGCAGTTGCAGTTATACGAGTCTATAAAGAATTCAGCGGTTCCTTAGGGTAACTATGGAAGTCTGATGATGAAAGAAGATTTCATAGACACTACTGATCGCGTGCCATTGGCATCCGAGGATCTTTACGCTATTGACCAGCTGGCGCAGAAAACGGGGCAGCCCGCGGAAAAAGTAAAGAGAATTTATGTCATTGTGCTTGCACGCCTGCATTCAGGAGCTCGAATCAAGAACTTCCTGACGTTGCTTACAAGCAAGAGAGTGCATGACATATTGCGCGGCGAGGCAGGGAAATCCTGTACATGAGATTCTCAACACGTGTTTCTCAACTCACGGTAAAAGTATAGAAGAAAGCCGGGTTCAAGAACGGGCGCTGCGTGTCCATCTAATGATGGACATGGGTTAATGTCTGGCTCAAGTGGTGGAATCCAGCGGCAGCAATCAGCCCCCATGAATCAGTCCGAGGCAACATCTGCAGACCAGCCAGTTTCTTTCAAAATACAAACCCGCTTGCGCGGGTTTGTGGCGTACAAAAAAACGAGAAGTTACTTTTTGTGTTTACGCATCCAGGCGAGAGAGACCATCCCCAGGCCCAGCAATGCAAGCGTCGCTGGTTCCGGAACTGTTCCCGGAATCTCCTGCGGAGGAGTGTTGGCTTCGCTGCCAACATACTTTAAAGAACCCGATCCTCCTGACCCGGCACCTACCTGCTGGATATGCACCATTGCAAGCGAAGCGGGTTTGCCATTGGCAGTGACCAGAGTAGTGAAGTCGCTTACCAGGACAGCAGATATCCCATCTGCTGCACTGACTGTCCACGTGCTGTATTCGCCATTGGTAAACCGGAGCGCGGGATTGTTGTTGCTGGTAGGGTAGTCCAGGTCCAGGTAAAAATCGTAACCCGCGTCTTTCCCCGGAGGGTTTATTCCGAAATCAGCAGCGGCTACCAGTTGCGTGCCGCCAAAATTTCCAAACGAGCTGCCCGTAAGCTGAGGTGAGCCATCGTAGGAGAACAACAGGCCGGAAATAAACGCGTCATCCCCGATTGTACCGAGATTACTCACGAAGTTCTCGAATTTGAAATCCACGCTATTCCCGTTCTGGGTCAGTGTCAGCGTGGCAACTGTGACATTGCTGCCGGCGGGATTGCCGGTGAGATACGTATTGATATCGATGACGAGTGCGGAAGCCGCTAACGGAGCTGTCATCAATACAGCGCCAGTGAGCACGCTTGTGATAAGTCTATTCATGTTTTCCCTCTTTTTTACTTATTTCCATATTATGGGTGGCTCCACTACAGTGTAGTGGCATCAGGTATGTAAGCATAAATCGTGCCATTAAATAACCCATGGATTTATATGTAATAATTTCCGATACGAGCATCTGATGTAAATGCGGCCGACACAGGCGGCCGCTGATTCGGGTCAGTGCCAAGAAGGGAGGAGGAAAGTATGGCCGCGTGAAACAGCAGGTGAGAAACGAAAAAAGTTTCTTTCCGCTATTCCGCCGCTCAGGCATCGGGATGCCAACGGATTTATTCCTGTTTTCCCAATAGCGCACAATGCCTGGAATAAGAATTCATCGGAGCCCTGTGCCCGGGATCAAGGCTCAGAGGGAGCTAGAGCTCATTCTGCCCGTTCTGCCTGAACGAAGCTGCATGCTTATTTTGATGAGGCGCAGTTCCGGTGGAATAACATTCCCCCGTAACCTGGAGCGTGGCGCGGTCTCGCGCCACGATCTTCATGAGAGGGAAGGATATTGACTCTGAATGTCTTGAAAGCCGCCCGGCACTCCAATGGGTCAGCGGGCGGTCTGGGAAGCCGGAGATCAGGTGGCAGTGCGCATTTCGCGGAACCTGCGGCGGGGAAGTTTGCGGGTTTCGTCGTGATAAGCCGCAAAGATAGTGTGCATGTCTAATTCCGACCTGGATTTTCCGGCAGAACGGAGCTTTTTGTTAATACCTTTTTCCAGCCAGTGATCAAACTCATCCTGGGTGTAGCCGTACAGATCAATATATCTTCGTTTTTTCATATCAGTATTTCTTTCGAGATGGAAGAACATGTCAACCGGAGAGGACTGTGATTTCAGAAAAGGAATCTCTGATAAAACCTAGGATCTCCGATAAAGTCTGTGGACCGCTTGTACGTGGAGAGGCATTTTGACAATCCTCAGGTAAAAGATATGTTCGATACCGCACCTTCGCCAGGGGGCAGGCAAACGATTTTTCATGGACGAAAGCCGGCATCGATCAGCTTACGAACGCTCGCTCCGCGCAGCCGCAGATGCGGCGGGGCGCGGACGCGCGGCGGAAGCATCCGGAGCAGACTTGCGTATCCTTCTTCATGGGTTGTTCGAATAGGGCCAATGTTCTGCAGAGAAAGGCTTCTCATGGAAGCCAATCAAAGATTTTTGAGCTGCTGCCCCGGGCAGCGGCAACTCAGGTGCCGATCACACCGCCATCGTCTTTAGTGATGACCACCACAGCCGAGCGTGGCTTGGAAGGGGAACCGCTGGCCGTAGTGGGACCGTTTTGACCACTGTCGGGCCAGGTCGAGTTCTGGGTGAAATGTGTTTCCCAATCCTCCCCAGGGTGCTGGATGCCGATAAACATGGTTTTGCCGTCCGGGGTGCCGGTAACCCCTGTAACCTCACAGTACTTTGGCGCAGTGAGGAACCGGCGCTTCTCGCCCGTGGAAGGATCCGCGCACAGCATGACATTTCCCCCGATATTGCCCCAGTCACCGGTGGCGTCGCCTGCCTGATCAGTCCGAATCCAGAGGCGGCCGTCCTGATCGAACCAGAGGCCGTCCGGGGCGCCGTAATCATCACCGTTTATATTGCCTCGATGGTGCGGTTGCGGATCCAGCTTGTCACCGCATTCAACGAAAATGTCCCACTCGAAATCCATGGCGTCGACCTTGCCCATGTTTTCACGCCAGCGAATGATGTGCCCATAACGATTGTCCAGCCTGGGGTTCACGGCATCTACGGGGGGACGCGCGCTGCCCGCGCGCGTACTTCCGTCGACGCTGTTGCTGGATGGCGGGTTGCTTCCACGACGGTTGTTATTGGTGAGCGTCATATAGATCTCGCCTGAAACGGGATGCGCTGCTATCCATTCCGGACGATCCATCATCGTGGCGCCTACGCGATCCGCCGCCTGCCGCGCCTTGATCAATACTTCGGCCTGATCGGCAAAGCCATTTTCCGGTACCAGTCCATTCTGGTTCCAGAGCAGTGGCAGCCACTTCCCGCTGCTATCGGCATTGAACTTCGCCACGAAAAGTGTGCCGGAATCCAGCAGATTACGGTTGGCTGTGCGGTTGCGGGAGTTATATTTGCTGGTGCAGACAAACTTGTAGAGATACTCGTTACGCTCATCATCACCCATATATATAACAACTGTATTATCGGAACCAACGACGCAGCTGGCGTTCTCGTGCTTGAAGCGTCCCAGCGCAGTGCGCTTCGTCGGCGTGCTTCTTGGATCCCACGGGTCGATTTCCACAACCCAACCGAAGCGATGCGGTTCATTGGGGTTAAGGTCGGCACGGAAACGCGCATCCACTTCATGCCAGCGGTAACCGGAGCCACCTTTGCCGATACCGTAGCGCGCTTGCCCGCTTAGAATCTGACGCTTCTGCTGCGGATCGTTTACGCCTGCCCCCTCCCCAGTCTCATTGGAGAAATAGCCGTTCCAGTTTTCCTCACAGGTGAGATAAGTGCCCCAGGGGGTATGGCCGTTGGCGCAGTTGTTGAGTGTACCAAGAACATTCATGCCGCTGGGGTCGGCGGCTGTTTTCATTAGAGCATGCCCGGCGGCGGGTCCGCTCAACTTGCAGAGGGAGTTAGCGGTAATGCGGCGGTTGAAGGCGGAAGTACGCTTGACTTCCCACATGCCGTTCTTTTTCCATATCTCGACCACGCTGATGCCGTGTGCGGCCTGCTGTGCGCGCACCATGTCGAGGGTGATCGAAGCGGTCGCATAGCCGGGGGCGGGAGTGATGTTGTTGACGAGGGGAGGATCGACATACTCATGGTTGGTTACCAGCAGACCGCGAGTATTGGCTATGCCGGACGGCCCGGATGATCCCATGGGAGGGAAGGGAAATAAATGCATCCCGTCCACGTGGGCGCCGAAGGTATGCAATTGTACTGATTCTGTCATTGCGCCCGCCGGGTGCCAATGGGGCGCATGGGTGAGGGAATCACCCCAGGCAATCAATACCCGCGCGGTATAGCCGGCGGGAACAGTAACGGCGTCATCCCCGGGTGAAAGGTATAAGTTGGGAGGCACTGAATCGAAGCCGATGCCGTTTATGGGTGCTGGCGCAGCATAGGCCAACTGGACCAGACCATCGAACAGGGAGCCTCCGAATGCAGCCGCCGTAAGGCCCAGCGAACGTTGGAGGAAACCCCTGCGGGATAGCTTGCGTGCATCTATCGCGTCATGCAGGGAGGGGTTTCCGGATTCGTTGCTGGTGGTGGTGGCGGGATTATTCCTTCTATCAGGGTGGAGGGCACTACTCACGATATCTCCTTGTTTCAGTATGTTGTAACTGGTGGTTTTGCTTCGAGGTGGTGTGCAGATCGCACTGCGAATGGCGGCATACCCGTTCCTTGTCCCTGGTAAATGTTACGTCGCACTCAAGAATGCCGGCACCCATGCGAGCGACCGCGCGATAGGACTCCACGGTATTTTCGGGAAACTGTAACGGCGCGCCGTGATGGCCGATGGAGAAGGACGTTTTCCTGAACGGACCGGTACCGCAACGCGCGAGCTTGCTTTTGAGCTCGCCGGGCTCCATATCCTCGACAGGAAAAAAGGACGAGGGCCGAGTTGAATATTGCCGCTGGAATTATCAGGAGAGGCATCATGGAAGGGAGTTTCTTCCACGCCGTCGTTTTTTCCGCTGGCCAGAGCGGGCGCAATAATCAGTAAGACAAGGAAGAAAAATAAGATTATCAGTACGGGATGGAAGGATGTTCGGCGGGTCATGTTGTCATTTCTCCTTTGTTCCGGGGACGGATTTAGGGGTGAAGTGAGTTGCGCAAACGTTACCTGGCTTCTTTTTCATTTTGATGAGAGATTTGTTAAACCTGGATCATGACCCCCTATTCTTTTCCCACATGCAGTTTCATGGCAGTCACATGATCCGTTCGGATCATGATTCATTACCAATGCCTGTAATCAGAGGCAGGGATAATCCCTCCGTGTTTATTGGGATTAATTTGCATGCGTTTCCTGCCGTTTCTGCTTGCCTTTATGTTGTTGACGTGCTCTTTTTCCAGTTTTATGTGTGGTGGAATGAGGACTGGACAAGCCGCAAGAAAATCACGCTGACAGGCCCATCAAGCGAGGTAACGGACGTACCCGTATTAATCCGCCTGCATACAGGCAACTTCGACTTTTTCTCGGCAAGCGATAATGGCGGTGATGTGCGACTGGCTGGCGCAAATGGACAACGTTGAACTTCTCGCTGTCATGAAACGGACCGAGTGACTGCTAGTGATTTCTCATCAGCGATTTCTCATCGATCGCTGCCACCGCGTCGACTCTGACAACCCAGAATTTCTTTCCACCTTTTTCTGCCCCATGGACATTCGGCTCTTTGCTCGAAGAGCCGGCATGCCAAACCTTTTTCTGTTGGCCTTGCCCCTGGGATTTGGAGAAGAGATAATATCGGTCTCTTCGCTATCCTGTTGTATCCGTCAGCTTCGGCGTAAAATAAGATATTACCGGGCGCCCGTATGTCTTTCAGAACGGACTTCATCAGGTGGGTTTCTTATTCTTATTATGTTGTTGATGATCGATAATTACGATTCCTTCACTTATAACCTGGTTCAGTATTTTGGTGAACTGGGCGAGGAAGTGAAAGTGTTTCGCAACGATGAAATCACGCCTCAGGAAGTTGCACAGTTAAAGCCTGAGCGCATCGTGATTTCGCCTGGCCCGTGCACGCCGAGCAAGGCTGGAATATCCATACCCTTGATAGAGCGCTACAATGAGCAGATTCCCCTGCTGGGTGTCTGTCTCGGTCATCAGAGCATAGGCCAGGCCTTCGGCGGCAAAATTGTCCATGCGGCGCAACCCATGCATGGCAAGACCTCGTTTATCTTTCATGACGGGGCAGGAGTGTTTCGTGGTTTACCCAATCCGTTCACCGCAATCCGTTACCACTCTCTTGTCATTGAACGTGAAACCCTGCCCGATTGCCTGGAAATCACCGCCTGGACCGAAGATGAAGAAATCATGGGGGTGCGTCACAAGGCCTTGCCCATCGAAGGGGTGCAGTTTCACCCGGAATCCATTCTGACCGAGCATGGGCACACATTGCTCGGGAATTTCCTGAACCAGTGAAAACTGAACGAGGTGGCATGAATCCCGGCCAGAGGGTCGAAAGGGCTGAAAGGGCTGATGGGGCAGTATCATTCAGCAGCAGGCCACTGTGAATCCACAGGAAGCACTGACGCGCCTCATCGAGCACCATGAAATCTTTCATGATGAAATGCTGTCGCTCATGCGGCAGATCATGCGAGGGGAGCTGTCTCCCACGCTGATTTCAGCGATTATCACCGGGCTGCGTGTGAAGAAGGAAACCGTGGGCGAGATCGCTGCTGCGGCACAGGTAATGCGCGAATTTGCCACCCGTGTGGAAGTGCAGGATGATCACGGCCTCGTCGATACATGCGGAACAGGAGGGGATAGCGCCCATACTTTCAACATTTCTACCACCGCCGCGTTCGTCGCCGCGGCTGCCGGTGCACGGGTGGCGAAACATGGCGGACGCTCTGTTTCCAGCAAATCGGGAAGTGCCGATGTGCTCGAAGCGCTGGGCGTCAACCTCGACCAGACACCGGCGCAAATAGCGGAGAACATAAGTGAAATCGGTCTCGGTTTCATGTTTGCGCCCAATTTCCACAGTGCCATGAAACATGCTGCCCCGGTACGGCGCGAGCTGGGGGTGCGCACCCTGTTTAATATCCTCGGGCCGCTGACCAATCCCGCAGGAGCAAAAAATCAACTGCTGGGCGTATTTCATCCCGATCTCGTCGGTATCATCACACGCGTTTTGCATCGCCTGGGCAGTCGTCACGTCATGGTGGTTCATGGCACCAGCAACCAGGGTGGGCTGGATGAGATCACGATAGCTGGCGAGACCCTGGTAGGCGAACTCAGGCACGGCGGAGAGATCCTCGAATATACCGTCAGGCCTGAAGATTTCGGCATGAAAACGGCTGCCATTGAAACAATACAAGCGCATGGTACCGCTCAGTCCGCGGAGATGCTGAGAGCGGTATTGAATAATCAGCCGGGCCCGGCGCGGGATATCGTATTGCTGAATGCGGGTGCGACGATTTATGTGGCAGGTGTCGCAGAGTCGCTCGCGCAAGGCGTAAAAAAAGCGCATGCCGTTATAGAAAGCGGTGCTGCGAGGGAGAAATTGCAGGAGCTGGTGGAATTCTCAAACCGGCAGAACCGCGGTGAGGTTTCTCTTGTTTGATCATGGCTAATATTCTTCAGGAAATTCTGGCGACAAAGCGACAGGAGATTGCGGCATTGAAAGCGCAGGGTTCTCTTGCCGTGCTTCTTCGCCAGGCGGAGGCGTTACCGCTGCCGAGGGATTTCGTTGGCGCGCTTCGCAAGAAGCTTGCGCTGGGATTGCCGGCCGTCATTGCGGAAATAAAGAAGGCCAGTCCCAGCAAGGGCGTGTTGCGCGAGCAGTTCGATCCCGCAGCTATCGCCGTGAGCTATGCCCAGCATGGCGCGGCCTGTCTGTCGGTTCTGACGGACCAGCAATATTTCCGTGGCAGCGCAGAATATCTGAAGCAGGCCAGAAGCGCCTGCGATCTGCCACTCCTGCGTAAGGATTTTATGTTGGATGAATATCAGGTGGCCGAGGCGCGGCTCATGGGCGCGGATTGCATCCTCATCATTGTCGCCGCCTTCCGCGATCCTTTTATTTCAACGGGAAGCGGCGACCGGCAGGAGGAAGAAGCAGTAGCGGAAATGCGCAAGCTGGAATCGCTGGCTCATGCGCTTGGGATGGCCGTTCTGGTCGAGGTTCATGATGGTGCGGAACTGGAACTCGCGCTGGAGCTGGTGTCTCCCCTGATCGGTATCAATAACCGCAACCTGCATACGTTTGAAACCCGCCTGGATACGACCCTGCATCTGCTCGACCGCATTTCGCCAGACCGCATGACCATTACCGAAAGCGGGATACTCACTCCTGACGATGTTGCGCTGATGCGCGGACACGGAGTAGACATCTTCCTCGTGGGCGAAGCCTTCATGCGTGCTCCTGATCCTGGGGCCGAGCTGACAAGGTTGTTCGGATAGAGCAATTTATCAGTCGTCCGGGTTGCATCCGACCCCACACAGGTTCCGCGTACTTTTGTTGCAAAAAAGCAACACATATTCTTATCCAGTTCCCAAACTCTCTTTATTTCCTTGCTAGGCGTTGTTACGTTAGGCACAATCTCTCAACCCTCTCATTTTCGGGAGGTCCAGGCAGCGGGAATAAACTCCCACCGAAATAGGGTCGGTGCGAGGCCCCACCGTTTCAACTTTAAAGGAGATTTTCCACATGAAAAAGAAACTGATTGCGCTGGCCGCCGCCGGCGCACTCGCGGCCCCGGTGGTTGCATCCGCTCAGGGGACAAACGTTACGCTTTTTGGTCGGGCACAAGCTGAATACAGTCTCGTTGATTTCGCCAACCAGCCCAGCCAGGGGGCACTCCAGGACAATTCCCGCTCTTCCCGCTGGGGTTTGCAGGTTACAGAAGATCTGGGCAATGGCCTGAGAGCAAATGCCCGTCTCGAATTCGGACTTAACACCGGCTCCGGTTCCGCCACTACCCCCCGTGAGCAGTGGGTTGGCCTCTCCCACAGCCATTGGGGCGATATCAGGTTTGGCCGTCTCCAGTCTCCCTTCAAGGACTTTGCCGGGGGTATGACAATCGACCCGTTCGCCTATACCACCCTGCAAGCGAACGGTGCTGGCGGTACCATGACCGGTTCAGCCAATGGCATGGGTTCCGGTGCGAATACTTTCGTCAACAGCGCCATTCGTTATGACTCCGCAAGCATCGAAGGATTCACCTTCTCGGGTATCTTGATGCCTGGTGATGCCAATTCTCTCAATCCTCTTCAGAACGGCAGCCTCATTTCCGGCTTCCTTCCTGGCGGCCTGGGCAGCAATGGCAATACTGGCGGGCGCAACGGTGAATTCGATGGACAGGCGGCGGCCAAGTACCATGCGGATTTCATGGGCATGGGCCTCGATATCTTCGGTGGCTATTCGCGGGATAATGCCAGCGGCATCCAGAAAAGCATGGGCCTCAGATCAGAAGAAATATGGCGTGTGGGCGCTTCCTGGGCCTGGGAAAATTTCAAGCTGAGCGGCCAGTATGAAGATGTCAACAACGCGATCGGTGCCGCCACATGTAGCACCGCCGCCTCCCTGACGGCGAATCCGCTTGATTCGGGACTCGTTTCCGGTCAGTGCAACTCCGCCATGAACTGGGGCGGAGACGGCAATCTCTGGTTTGCCAGCGCCCAATACAGATGGGGCAACACCACGCTGGTGGCGCAGGGCGGTATGACCAAGGCCCATGCTGGCGGCGTCAACAGCGCAGCTGCACGCAAGGCCGACAGCTTTACCGTCGGTGCGATTCACAACCTGAGCAAGCGCACCAGCCTGTTCGGTGGCTATCAGCATGTGTACGTAACCAACCCGAATGCCGCCGCGGTAAATGATCTGATTACCGCTCCCGGCGCAACGACGAACTACACTGCACCCAACTATGTAGCTCCCGGCAGCAACCGGAGTACCTTCACGATCGGTCTTCGCCACAATTTCTGATTGTTGTTCAACAGAAAAAAGGGCGCTTCGGCGCCCTTTTTTTCCACTTTCGATTAAATGTTCAACTGATTGAACTGCGACTTCTGATGAGCCCGGTTGATCAACCGCTGAGCAGCCTTGCTAGGGTTGCGGCCCCCTTCCGTTCAGGAAAAGTGGCTCGCAAATCATGTTTTCTGCGCAGTTTAACCCTGGATGAGTTGTGAGTTTAGTTTGGGAAATATACGTGTTAACATGCTTACAGGATAAAACGTCACACCAATCCGGCCAGGAAGAATGACAAGTAACTGTCGGATCGAAAGACAGGATGAAAGCAGCAGAAGCGAAAAGTACAGGTAGTTTCAGCAAGGCTTATTGCCTGATTGCCCTATTCCGAGTGGCGAACCCAGATCATTTTTTTCGAGATTTCGCAAAAACGAACCAGGATTGAAGGGTCCGAGTGCAACTTCAGACAACTTCAGCACCTGCAAAACAACAGGAAGAAATCAGGGTGATCCCAACCTGACATTAATAAAGCTTACGGAAGTTTTTTGGAGGATTTATACATGGGAGTTCCTTTACGTCAACAGATAGCTGTCGGCACTTATCTGCTCAAGCAAAAGTTGAGAGGAGTAAAAAAATATCCTATGGTCTTGATGCTGGAACCCCTGTTCCGGTGTAATCTGGCCTGCGCAGGCTGCGGTAAGATCGATTATCCCGATCACATCCTCGACAAGCGTATGTCATATGATGAATGCATGGAAGCGGTCGATGAATGCGGAGCGCCCATGGTTTCCATTCCGGGCGGGGAGCCGTTGATACATAAGGAAATGCCGGAGATTGTCAGAGGCATCATTGCGCGCAGGAAATATGTTTATCTGTGTACCAATGCACTTTTGTTAAAAAAGAAGATTGACGACTATACCCCCTCTCCTTATTTGACTTTTTCCATCCATCTGGATGGCCTGAAGGAAAGGCATGACGCTTCTGTCTGTCAGGACGGGGTGTTCGACCGTGCGGTCGAGGCTATAAAACTGGCGGTTGAAAAGGGATTCAGGGTTACCGTCAACTGCACCCTGTTCCAGGGCGAAACGCCGGAAGATGTTGCGGAGTTCCTCGACTATGCGATGGACCTGGGGGTCGAGGGTGCGACGATCGCGCCCGGATTCAGTTATGAGCGCGCTCCCAGGCAGGATATCTTCATTAAGGGGAAGGATACCAAGAATCTCTTCAGGGGTATTTTCAAGATAGGCAAGACCCGTAAATGGAAATTGAATCACTCGTCGCTTTATCTCGATTTTCTCGCAGGCAATCAGAACTATCAGTGCACGCCCTGGGGAAATCCGACACGCAACATTTTCGGTTGGCAAAAGCCCTGCTATCTGCTTCCGGATGAAGGGTATGCATCCAGTTTCCAGGAACTGCTGGATGATACTCCGTGGGACAAATACGGCAACAGCAGCAATCCGAAGTGCGCGCAGTGCATGGCGCATTGCGGCTATGAAGCCACGGCCGTGGAAGATATGCTGCAGCATCCGCTGAAAGCGCTGATCACATCCATCAGAGGGCCGAAAACAACGGGACCGATGGTGGCGGAGCCTGCCCCGAAATGGGCGCGAGAGGAACTGAAAACCCCGGCGACGCTTGCGGGAATTCCGGTCAAGATAGAGCGATAGCGTTGCCCGTTGCCGAAAGCGGCGATGCTGCGTTGACCAGCTACCGTAAAAGTCAATGCGGGCTGAGTTTGGTCAGACAACTTGACCACTTTATCGGGAGCGGGTCCGATCGGATCATGGCTGGACCCGTCCGGTCCTGTCAAATACTCGGCAAAACCGCTAAAGCGGTTCGGGATGTGGATGCAATTATAGAAGCGTCACGATGGGGAGGGTGGATTTCCGAGGTATTGGAAACTATCGGCGCACTCGATGCAGAACCTGCGTGGCCGGATCGCAACGAATGTTGCCGGATGCAACGCCCTGTCAAGTCATGCGCATGAACAAACTGCTATAAGATTATCAACATGAAGATCCTGACTGCACTGAAGTCACTGCTGCAACTTCAAATAATTACCCTGATGCTTCTGGCGGCATCTTCCTCCTGGAGCCAAACCCAGGAGCCGGGAACACCGGAGCAAGTCGTCGAACAGTTGCAGGAAGCGCTCATCAAAGCGATGCGTGAGGGCCCGGAGCTCGGCTACGAGGGGCGCTACGAATTGCTGGCTCCCATCATCAATCAGACCCATGATCTTGACTTCATTGCACGTACCTCGCTGGGAACGAACTGGACGCAATTGAGTGCTGAACAGCAGCGAACCTTTACAGGTACTTTCCGCAAGCTCAGCATAGCTACTTACGCAAGTCAGTTCAAGGAATACGACGGCGAGCGGTTTGAGTTTCTCGAGCGCCAATCCATGCCCCGCGAGCAGGTAATGATACGCAGCAAATTGATCCAGGCCAACGGCGAACCGGTGCGGTTCGACTATATATTGCGGCAGGGAAAGGATGGGTGGCGTATAGTGAATATTATGGCTGACGGTGTCAGCGATCTGGCGTTAAAGCGTGTCGAGTATCGCGCCATTCTTCAGCGTGATGGTTTTCCAAAACTCGTCGACATGCTCAAGCAGAAGATCGAGCAGGCAGGAAAAGACTGACACTGCAAATCCCACTACAAATCTTTGACAAATCTTTGAACCGGCTTTTCCATCGACCGCCTGCTCCGCCGGACTTCGAGTCCGTACCACTTCATCCGGAATAAAATCAGTGACAGTCCAGAGAATTGCATGGGTAAAAGGGAGCGGTTTTGTAATAAAGGACGGAAACCTTCTGGCAAAACCCTGATCGTCATTTCCGTGAAAGCGGAAATCTGCTGATTTATAATATTATTGCATTGAAAAAACCGGGTATCCCCTTTCGGGGGTATGACGGCATCTTGATGGGTCCGAGGAAAAACCGCCACTTCAGGTTTCCCTTCTCGCATTCTGTCTCGCCAACGATCCGGGATTCTTTTTTACCTCGCTGCTAACTCCCGAAACCATCCTCTAAGCACGGATCGATTCTCCGACATTGCTTCTTCAGCATGACCACAACAAACAACGATTCGGAAAGCCGCGTTTACCGTATTTTTGCGGCTTGGGCCACTGCTTGCTATCGTCATGGCGCCTGGGTTCTTTTTGCAGCACTGCTGATTTCCGCAGGATGCAGCGTCTACGTTGCGCGCAATCTCGGCATGAATACCGACACAACCGACATGCTCTCCGGGGATCTGCCGTTTCGTGTCAATATCACCCACTACAACAAGATATTTCCGCAGGATGTCGACACGCTTCTGGTAGTGCTGGAAGCGCCGACGCCCGAGCAGGTCCATCAGGCAACTGACCGCCTTGCCGTACGCTTGAAGGAAGATACCTCCAATTTCGAGGACGTCTATCCTCCCACGGCGGGTGATTTCTTCACGCGCAACGGCCTGCTCTATGAAAGCATCCCGGAATTGCAGCAGGTAACCGATCGCGTCGCAGCAGCGCAGCCTTTGATGGCTCGTATTGCCGGAGACCCCACCCTCTCGGCTTTTGCCGAGGTGCTGAAGGAGGCGGTAGAGGAATTGCAGAAAGGCCGCACCCTGGAGCTCAGCCCTGTGCTAGGCGCAGTGAGCGACACCCTGCGGGCGAGACTAGAGGGCTTGCCGCGGGCATTGTCTTGGCAGGCTCTTTTTAGCGACGAAACGCAAAAAAGCAAATACCGGGAACTGATTCTGGTCAAGCCGAAGCTCAATTATGATCAGATGTTTCCCGGGGAGCAAGCGATCGAGGCGCTGTCCGTTGCGGCAGAGGAAGTCGGAATCACGGACGACGGAGCGGTTCGCTTACGTATCACCGGGGAGGTAGCGTTATCGCACGACGAGCTGAGCAGTTCGCTGCTCGGCATGCAATATGCGGGAATAATCACCTTCATCCTGGTTGTCGTGGTTCTTTATTTTGCGATGCGAGCAGCTGGACTGATCATCAATGTCCTCGTCTGCCTCGCCATGGGTCTGGTTCTAACGGCGGCATTTGCCACCGCCGCAGTGGGCCATGTCAACCTGATCTCCATTGCGTTTGCCGTGTTGTACATCGGTCTGGGTGCCGACTTCGCAATTCACTTTCTGCTGCGTTATCGCGAAGTTCTGGAAAGCGGCAACCCGTCTACCGAGGCCCTGCATGTTTCGGGCGGGGACGCTGGTGCCGCCCTTACCGCTTGCACCATCACTAACGCAATCGGCTTCTACGCGTTCATCCCTACGGATTACAGCGGCGTGGCGGAATTGGGGTTGATTTCCGGCACAGGCATGATTATCAGCCTTCTGGTAACTCTTACAGTTGCGCCTGCCCTGTTGCGCTACCTTCCCACCCGGCGCGAAGCCAAAGCAATCGCTCCGCCGAAAGCGTCAGTTGGCAGAGTGCTGGAGTTATCCCTGAAATGGCACAGGCTGACCTACGCCGTCACGCTTGCCGCGTCGATTGGCGCTCTTCTTCTGCTGCCTCAAGTGCGGTTCGACTACAATCTCCTGAATTTGCAGGACCAGAAAGGAAAAGCGATACAGACCTTTCGTGAACTCCTTGCGCAACCCGATCTCTCACCCTGGCATTCCATTGTTCTTGCAAAAGACCGGCAGGAAGCAGGACGCCTGGCACTCGCGTTGAGCGAGCTTCCCGAGGTGGATAAAGTGGTTAGTCTCCTCGACTTCGTGCCGTCGGATCAGGAAGAAAAGCTGCAGCTCATCGAGGAAATGGCGTTGACCGTGGGACCGATCGACATGCCAACGCAGGATCACAGAGTGGATAGCTCCATCCGGAAACAGCGTGAGGCGCTCGATGCATTGGCCGCTGCATTGGACAGTTTTATTGCCGCGCGTCCGGAACATTCGGCAGCGCCAGCCGCACGCAAGCTCAGGTCATCCCTCGCTTCCCTGTTTGAACAGCTCGGCACAGCCGGCTCAGCCGAGCAGAACACCTTGCTGCGGTCCCTGGAAGGAGACTTGCTGACTACATTGCCTGCTGCGCTGCAGAACCTCCGTACTTCGACGGAAGCCAATTTGTTTGGCGAGCAGGATCTGCCGGCATCGTTGAGCAGTCGCTGGCACGCCCAGTCGGGCGAATATCGTCTGGCAGTTTATCCGTCAGAAGACCTGAACGACAATGATGCCTTGCGGCGCTTCGTGCGAAGCGTGCAGAAAGTGGCACCCGAGGTGACGGGAGCGCCAGTAGTGACCCTTGAAGCAGGCGAGGCGGTCGTACACGCATTCGTACAGGCGTTTTTGCTTGCGCTCGCTGGAATTATCGTTGCCCTGCTGGTGTTGTTGCGCAGTGTAAAGTATATGCTGCTGGTTCTGCTCCCGCTGCTGTTGTCCAGCCTGTTCACCGCTGCGTTCACGGTCCTTCTGGATGTTCCGTTCAATTTTGCCAATATCATTGCTCTCCCGCTTTTGCTTGGCCTGGGGATCGATAGCAGCCTGCACATGGTGCACCGCAGTCTGAATAACGAACTGGTAAGCGAGATCCTGATCCACACCAGCACTGCGCGTGCGATCTTCTATAGCGCGCTGACGGCGCTGGTGGATTTTGCAAGCTTGATGTTTTCATCGCACAGGGGCACTGCGAGTATGGGAATAATGCTTACTGTGGGGTTGGCTTTTACACTTATCTGTACGCTGGTGATACTGCCCGCACTGCTGCGCGTACCGGCCACAAGGGCAAAAGCTCAATTTGTGCGCTAATCCGGCAATAATTGTATACTTCGCACCTGTAGCGGTTTGTGGACATACCCATTCCATGCGGATTCTGATTCTGACGGACAGATTAACAGGGATATAGCCTTCCCTTTACGGATGGTGGCAAATATGCGAACTTCCTTCCTGCTGCTGGCATGCATCTCACTGTTTACCGGTTGCTCGACGCTGCATAAGAACGATGCGGGTATCGATACGATCGATCCGAATGAAAGAGCCAATCGACAGTTTTACAATTTTACCGACGCGGTGGACCGCGCCGTTCTGGCACCGGTTGCGGATGCTTATATAAAGCATGTGCCCGACCCCATGCAGCGTTCGATCGGCAATTTCTACGACAACCTTGCATACCCCAATGTTATTCTGAATGATTTCCTGCAAGGTAAAGTACGGCAGGGATTCCAGGACACCCTTCGCTTTGCGGTCAATTCGACCATCGGGCTGGGTGGGCTCTTCGACATGGCAGGTCCCATGGGGTTGCCGCAGCATGATGAAGATTTCGGGCAGACTCTCGGTGTCTGGGGCGTCGATGCCGGCTCCTATCTTTTTGTCCCTCTGATCGGCCCCAGCAGCTATCGCGATGCGCCCGGCATTCCTGTGAGCGTTTTCAGCAACCTTTTGTTTTATGCGGGTACTGTCGCCAGCAGTGCAGTTGTAGCTCCAATCACGGTTTTAAGTATCATCGACAGGCGGGCGCGGTTGTCCGGCCCCATGCGCATTCGGGACCAGGCCGCGCTCGACCCTTATCTTTTTGTTCGCGAAGGTTTTTTACAGCAGCGCAAGCATTTGATCTACGATGGCGACCCACCGCCGGAGAGCCTGGACGAATTCGCAGATGAGGATTCCGTACAGAACGAGGCGACGTCCGAGCCGTTGCGATGAGATTTTAATCAAATCTCAGCTGCTTCCACAATCGTCCAGCGGGCTGCATCTGCAATAAACATTCCTGCGTGAATCTCGACGATATGCCGATTTCAGGGCCGAATCGAGTAAAATCATGCTTTTAATGGTTTTTATAGTTACATTCACACCCTGCAATGTGTTCTTCCTGAAACTTTAAAGAGGCGCTAGGTAAAAGTACATGAAAAAATTCGGAGGTATGGCGAGAACTTCGTTGCAAGCTCAATCCTCGAGCTCAAACAATACTCCCGCAATGGACGAAAAAACGCTGAAAGCGGGGCTGAAAGCGGCACGCGATGCACTGCTGGTCCAGCAGAAGGAAGACGGCCACTGGTGCTTTCCATTGGAGGCCGATTGCACGATTCCCGCCGAGTATATACTGATGATGCACTTCATGGATGAAGTGGACCTGGACCTGGAGGTCAGGATTGCCCGCTTTATTCGTGAAAAACAGGATGCAGCGCACGGAGGCTGGCCACTTTACTACGGCGGCGAGTTCGACTTGAGCTGTTCGGTCAAGGCCTATTATGCTCTGAAGATTGCAGGTGACTCGCCCGACGCGCCCCACATGGTGCGTGCGCGTGCAGCAATTCTGAAGCATGGCGGCGCAGCGAGAGCCAACGTATTTACACGCCTGCTGCTTGCCATGTATGACCAGCTTCCCTGGCGAGGGGTGCCATTTGTGCCGGTGGAAATCATACTGTTCCCCAAGTGGTTCCCATTCCATACCAGCAAGGTCGCGTACTGGTCACGGACAGTAATGATTCCGCTGTCTATCCTTTGCAGCCTGAGGGCACGCGCCGCGAATCCGCGTAAAGTCGCCATCCGTGAATTGTTCACTGTACCCCCGGAGGAGGAGCGGAATTATTTTCCGGTACGCACTGCGCTCAATCGCGTATTTCTGCTGATCGAGCGCACTCTCTCCCTGCTCGAACCATTCATACCCAAAGGGGTGCGCGGATTAGCGTTGCGGCGGGCGGAAAACTGGATCGTGGAAAGGCTGAACGGCGACTCAGGTCTGGGTGCGATCTTTCCTGCCATGGTGAATGCCAGCGAAGCTCTGGCATTGCTTGGATACCCGTATGATCATCCCGCACGGGTGCAATGCCGCAAGGCACTGCGCCTGCTGCTGGTGGATGAAGGCGAGCGTACCTGGTGCCAACCCTGTGTTTCCCCGGTATGGGACACCGTCCTGACCTGTCTCGCCTTTCAGGAAGATACGGAGGTCGATCAGAAACCCATCCGGAAAGCGCTCGACTGGCTGGTTCCCTGCCAGGTGCTCGATGCGCCGGCGGACTGGCAGGAAGATCATCCCGAGTTGCCGGGAGGGGGCTGGGCTTTCCAGTACACGAATCCCCACTATCCTGATCTCGACGACACCGCCGCGGTGGCGTGGGCGCTGTACCAAGCCGACCCCCAGGCTTATCAGGAAAGCATCAGCCGGGCTGCCGACTGGCTGGCAGGGATGCAATCCAGCAATGGCGGGTTTGCGGCTTTCGACAGCGACAATACGTATTACTATCTCAACGAGATCCCGTTCGCCGATCATGGAGCGCTCCTTGATCCTCCGACCAGTGATGTTTCCGCCCGTTGTGCAGGTTTTCTCGCCTTGTACGGCCAGTCCAGGCATAAACAGGCGCTGGAACGGGGCCTGGCATACCTCTTCAATGAACAGGAGGCCAGCGGCGCCTGGTTCGGCCGCTGGGGCAGCAATTACATCTATGGAACGTGGTCCGTGCTGGAGGCCTTTCGTCTGGCCGGGATAGATACGGGTCATCCTGCCATCCGGCGCGCGGTGCACTGGCTAAAATCCGTGCAGCGGGAGGATGGCGGATGGGGAGAAAGCAACGACAGCTACCTTTCCCCTCAGCAGGCAGGCCAGTTCCATACCAGTACTTCTTTTCATACCGCGTGGGCGCTGCTTGCACTGATGGGAGCGGGCGAATGGCGCAGTCACGAGGTTCACCGGGGAATTGCGTATCTGTTGCGGGAACAGGACAGCGACGGGCTCTGGCATGAGCCCTGGTTCACCGCTCCCGGCTTCCCACGGGTTTTCTACCTCAGGTACTACGGGTATACGAAATATTTCCCGGTATGGGCATTGACCCGATTTCATGCATTGAACCGGAAGCTCCCTGCGTGACGGGGGTCGGCATCATTGTCGCCATGCGGGTGGAGGCGCGTTGCATAACATCGCTACGCCTCTCCTTTGATCAAAGGACGGATCTCGGGAATGGGGTTGCTGTCTGGCTTTGTGGGGTGGGGGCAGAGGCAGCCGGCGCAGCCGCAACCGGACTGAGGATGGCAGGAGCCACTGCACTGATGAGTTTCGGCTTTGCGGGCGCATTGCATTCCAGCCTGAATTCTGGAACGCTGATGCTGCCTGAGTCGATTCATACCGGCGACTGTCTCCTGCCGGTTGATTTGAATTGGCGCGCTCGCTTGCAGCGATGCCTGCCCGGTCACTTGAATGTGGCAGGTGGAATTCTGGCTGCCAGCAGCAAGGTGCTTACCTCCACTTCTGCAAAACGCGACCTGGCCGAATCCACTGGCGCGAATGCAGTAGATATGGAAAGCGGCGCAGTTGCCGAAGTTGCCACGAATGCTGGCTTGCCATTCATGGCGATACGCGCTATTTCAGACCCCCTCGACTTCTCACCCCCCAAGGTTCTGCTTGAGGCAGTACGGCCGGACGGAAGTCCTCAACTGGTTCGCTTGCTGGGGCTGTTACTGAAGCGCTCGCTGACTCTCGGCACACTGCTGCGGCTGGCATCGGACGCGGGGGCTGCACGCTCTACCTTGTCGACGGTGGTACGTTATGCCGATGCGGAAATACGTGCCACTCGTTCGCCTGCATCCTCGCCTGGCGGATGTATCGCGAGCTAGCAGGCCATTGGCTCTGAGCGCTTGAGGTGTGTGATCAGCAATGCAAACTTCCCGCAGTGGATGTGCAACGCCTGCCGCTGCGCTGGAGATCCAATAATGTCTTGAGAATTCACCCTGTTAAAGAGTAAAATGTCGCCCTTTCGCATCAGGCGTAATGGAGAGTAGCATGGCAGTCACAACCGATCAAAAAGCACAGGTGGTGCGCGATTATCAACGGGCCGCAGGAGACACGGGTTCTCCCGAAGTGCAGGTGGCATTACTGACGGCCCGTATCAATGATCTGGCCGGTCATTTCAAAACGCATGTCAAGGATCATCACTCCCGTCGCGGTTTGCTCCGGATGGTAAGCCGTCGGCGCAAGCTGCTCGATTATTTGAAGCAGAACAGTATGGAGAGCTACCGGGCGCTGATAGAGCGGCTTGGTCTGCGTAAATAAAAGTTAATCCCCGATTGAGATAGCAGCGGAATAACCTACTGTTTCCTTGAGCGTCCGAATGGTTCCGCTTGTATCGGTTGCGCGACTAAGGCTATGGTGCCTGGAAGCAAAGCCGGAATGATTTAATCGAAAAGGGCAGTTAATTGAAAATCAAGAAAAGTGTCACGTACGGGTCCCATCAACTAACATTCGAAACCGGAGAAATAGCAAGGCAGGCCCATGCCGCCATTATGGTCAGCATGGGCGATACCGTCGTCCTGGTTACCGTGGTAGGTGCAAAAAGCGCCAAGCAGGGGCAGGATTTCTTTCCCCTGACGGTGGACTATCAGGAAAGGAGCTACGCGGCTGGCCGGATACCCGGCAGTTTTTTCAAACGTGAAGGCCGTCCCTCCGAAAAGGAAATTCTTACCTCCCGTCTGATCGATCGCCCGATCCGTCCCCTTTTTCCTGAAAATTTCTACAACGAAGTGCAGGTGGTAGCCACAGTCCTGTCTTCCGATAACGAAGTAGATGCCGATATTCCCGCCATGCTGGGGGCATCTGCCGCGCTGGTGCTCTCAGGCATCCCGTTCAACGGACCTATTGGCGCCGCACGGATCGGCTACATCAATGGCGAATATGTATTGAATCCCGATACCAGTCTCCTGAAGCAGACACAGCTGAATCTGGTCGTGGCTGGCACACGGCAGGCTGTGCTGATGGTGGAATCCGATGCGATGGAGTTGTCGGAGGATGTCATGCTGGGCGCCATCGTTTATGGCCATCAGCAAATGCAGGTGGCCATCGATGCCATCAATGAACTGGCGGATGAGGCGGGCGTGACCGCATGGGATTGGGAACCGCCTGCAAGAGACCCTGCACTGGCAATTAAAATTGCGGAACTGGCGGAGAATGATTTGCGTGCCGCTTTTCGTCAGAAGCAGAAGCAGGTAAGGTCCGAGACCATAGACAGCATCTGGACAAGAGTATTTACCGAACTCGGTGTCGAGAACGAGGAAGGTCCTGATGCCCAGGCGGTGAAGGAGGCTTGTTTTGCGCTGGAATCGAGAATCGTGCGCTCGCAGATTCTGGACGGCGAACCGCGCATCGATGGACGCGACACCCGTACCGTCCGGCCAATAACGATCCGTACCGGCCTCCTGCCGCGGACTCACGGTTCGGCATTATTTACCCGCGGAGAAACCCAGGCCCTGGTAGTCGCAACGCTGGGGACCGGCCGCGATGAGCAGAAAATCGATGCTCTCCAGGGAGATTACTCCGAGCGTTTCATGCTTCACTACAACATGCCTCCCTATGCCACCGGAGAGACGGGACGGGTTGGAACACCCAAGCGGCGTGAGATCGGGCACGGACGGCTGGCAAAACGGGCCCTGGTTGCAGTTCTGCCTTCCCCGGAAGAGTTTGGCTATTCGCTTCGTGTGGTTTCTGAAATTACCGAATCCAATGGCTCCAGTTCCATGGCATCCGTTTGCGGCGGCTGTCTTGCATTGATGGATGCCGGCGTACCCCTGAAGGGGCATGTGGCGGGCATTGCCATGGGGCTCATCAAGGAAGGCAACCGGTTTGCCGTGCTCAGTGATATTCTGGGTGATGAAGATCACCTGGGCGACATGGATTTCAAGGTGGCGGGTACCGAAAATGGCATTACCGCCCTGCAGATGGATATCAAGATTCAGGGAATCACCAAAGAGATCCTGCATGCTGCCCTGATACAGGCAAGGGAAGGACGGATACATATTCTCGCGATCATGAAGCAGGCGTTGCCGGCCAGACGCGAGGATATCTCGGAACATGCTCCCCGTATCATCAAGATCAGAATCAACCCCGAGAAAATACGTGACGTCATAGGGAAAGGGGGCGCAGTGATCCGTGCGCTTACTGAAGAGACGGGCACCACCATCGATATTACGGACGATGGCAACGTTATGATCGCATGTGTCAACGCCGAGGGTGGGGAGCTGGCGAGAAAGCGCATCGAAGACATCACGGCTGAGGTTGAAGTGGGGCGGGTATACGACGGAACAGTGCTGAAGCTTCTGGATTTTGGCGCCATTGTCAGCGTCCTCCCGGGCAAGGACGGCCTGCTGCATATCTCGCAAATCGCCAATGAGCGTGTCAACAATGTCGGTGACCATCTCAAGGAAGGACAAGTGGTTCGGGTGAAGGTCCTGGAAGCTGACGACAAGGGAAGGTTGCGTCTCAGCATGAAAGCGGTTGTCGCCGATGTGGCGGACAACGCGACCACCTGATAGCGGGGCAGAGAGAAATTTTCCACAATGAGCAGAGCCGCGCCCCTTTCTCGATGCGGTTCCTCGTCCTCTTATCCCTGCCCGGTCTCCTATCTCCTGTATTTTCTTGTTTTTTTGAAGTCAGCTCAGTTAGCTGAGCTTCCGGAATAAAAGCCTCCGTCGATGGGGCTTTTATTCCGGGAAGGCAATGAGTACTTCGTTACCTGCAGAACCTGAGTGAAAAGCAGGCAGATGTTTATTTCGCGACTTGCTTTTCCCTTATCTCATCCAAGGTCTTGCAGTCGATGCAGAGTGTGGCGGTGGGGCGGGCTTCAAGGCGCTTTAAACCGATTTCCACACCGCAGCTTTCGCAATAGCCGTAATCTCCAGTATCTATTTTTGCGATCGTTTCATCTATCTTTTTGATCAGCTTACGTTCGCGGTCACGATTTCTTAATTCGAGCGCCATGTCCGACTCCTGGCTTGCACGGTCGTTAGGATCAGCAAATATTGTGGCTTCGTCCTGCATAGTGTGAACCGTGCGATCGATATCCTGTCCCAATTCAAACTTGATGCCTTCCAGAATATTGCGGAAATGCATAAGCTGCTTGGAACTCATGTAACTTTCTCCCTTCGAGGGTATGTAGGGAGCGGCTTGTTTATACATTTCTTGCGGCATAGTCAGTATTTCCTTTCCATTGCTGGGTGACGTGTAACAATATAACTCTATTTAAAAACAACCCATTATACAGATAACTCATCTCCGGTTCAGTTGATGCGCTCTGAGAGCAATACGGTTGGCAGAAACTTGTCAAGGTTTCGCCAGGAACGGAAATCCCACAGTTTAGCTTAAGAACGAGGCTCTCATCCTCCTGTCCATGACAAAACCGCAGCCCCTTCACGTTCAACTCCCTGTGGAACATATAGGGGGACATATAGGGCAGCACGAATTCTTGCAGAATTTTCAGTCCTTGAATACCCCCGAAAGAAATAAATACGTTATTTTGCTGCAAGCCTATCCGGGGAGAATTCCCTGTTCCCGATGGGCTGCAGGATCAGCGGAATCGGCTCCCGTTCCTGTCAAACTGTGACATAATATTTTTTCCAGATTCAAAGGAGAACCAACTGTGCAAGACAAAAAATCCATGATTTCCGTTGTCATAGGGTCGGTCCTTGCTACCGGTCTCAGCGCCTCTCCCATTGTTTTCGCGAGCGACAGTGAGGCGGACAGCAAGGCAAGCAATCCTTTCGTCATGCAGTCGTTAAACGAGCGTTATGTAGTGGCTTACGCCGACAGGGTGGATCCCAGCAAATATGGGGCAGGCGCAAAAGCGGCCGAGGGAAATTGCGGGATGTCGCTGGCGGACAAGAATAAAGACAATAAAGTGACCAAGGAAGAATTTATCAAGCATCACGAAGGCATCTTCGACAAGATTGATGCAAATAAGGATGGAGCCGTCGATCCGGCGGAAGCGGACAGCTTTGCAAAAAGCAGGTCCGGTGGCGGAACAGCAGCACCTCATGGCCAGATGAAGAAATAACTGGATATGCAACAGTTCCCACGCCTCGCCCGCGTGGGGCTGGGCTTCCGGCGGGAGCTCATTCCTGCGCTGAAAAGCGGTGTCCCCGACGCCATCGATTTTTTCGAGATCGCTCCCGAGAACTGGATCGATCTTGGTGGAGGCATGGCACGGGATCTGCGTTTTTTTACCGAGCGCTATCCTTTTGTCTGCCATGGTCTTTCCCTTTCAATCGGCGGTCCTGCTCCGCTGGATGAAGTGCTGTTGCAAAAGATCCGCCACTTCCTCGATCAGCACCGGATACTTCTTTATACGGAACATCTTTCATACTGTTCTGACGATGGTCACCTGTATGATCTGCTCCCGATCCCTTTTACGGAGGAAGCGGTAAAATATGTCGCTGAACGCGTTCGCCGTACACAGGATATTCTCGAGCGGCGTATCGCGTTGGAAAATGCATCGTTTTATGTCGCTTCGCCTATCACCGAGATGAGTGAATTGGACTTTATCCAGGCTGTGTTGCTGGAGGCGGACTGTGATCTTCATCTCGATGTCAATAATGTTTACGTCAACGGCATTAACCACGACTACGATCCCGTGAACTTCATTCGTGCCCTGCCTTCCGATCGCATCGTGTATATGCACATGGCCGGGCATCATAAGGAGGCGGAGAATCTGATCATCGACACTCACGGTGCCGATGTAATCGATCCGGTATGGTCGCTGCTGGATCAAACCTACGGCATGCACGGTGTTGCGCCGACTTTGCTCGAGCGTGACTTCAATATTCCTCCGCTCGACCAGTTGATGCGGGAAGTGCAACGCATCGCGCTGATCCAGGCGCGGCATGCGCGTTCATCCAATGTCTGTTCAGCTTCCTGAATTTCAGCGCTTCCAGTACGCCTTTACTGCGCACCTTCGCAATCCCGGGGCAAGGCCTGTTCCACCTGGAATCGACGTGCGCCGAATGCGCATATACAGCAGGCTGGTTTACGAGAATCTCGAAGGCTTTCTTCTCAGATGCTTCCCGGTGACGCGAGATGTGCTGGGGTCGCGTCGATGGTCGAGGCTGGTGCGCGCCTTTCTCATTGCGCACCGTAGCCGTTCTCCTCTTTTTCATCAGATAGCCGGTGAGTTCATTGAATTTCTGGCAAGTAAAGGCGCCATCCCTGAAAACTACCCGGGGTTCCTCCTGGAGCTTGCGCACTACGAATGGATGGAACTGGCATTGTCCACATCGATGGGCATGCCCGATTGGAAGACGATCGATACCACCGGTAATCTGCTCGAGGGGCGGCCTCTTTTGAATCCGGTGCTTGCCAACCTTTGCTATCACTGGCCAGTCCATCACATCCGGCCCCGCGCTCGCATCGCCCAGGCAAAGACTTACCTGTTGCTGTTTCGTGACGCGGATGACGAGATTCAATTTTCAGAAATCAACGCCTTTACTGCGCGTCTGATAGATCTGCTTGTGCTGGAAGAGCACACGGGGCGTGCCGCTCTTGAAATCATCACGACTGAAAGCAGGCATCCTTCACCCGAAGTCGTGATGCAAGGCGGCCTGAAAATCATGACGGATCTTCAGGCTCGCGGCGCATTGCTGGGTGTTGCCAGAGAATAATTGCTTTTCGCTCGACTCTTTTCGTTCAACTCACGCCAGACGGGCAGAATGTCCGTCTGATTTTTGCCTTATTTGTGTAAGCTGCCGTGAAAACAGATTTATCGGATCTTGGAAAGCTCTCCCATCTTACACTGAACAGTTACAACGAAAGAGCCGAGACGTTCTGGGAGGGTACGAAAGACCATGATGTCAGCCAAAATGTCGCGGCATTGCTGCGCCACATCGAAAATCCTCCGCCCTTCAAGATACTGGATCTGGGCTGTGGCCCCGGACGCGACCTGAAATCTTTTACCGATCTCGGTCATATAGCGGTCGGGCTGGAAGGGGCAACGCGGTTTGTCGAAATGGCACGCGATTATAGCGGGTGTGAAATATGGCAGCAGGACTTTCTCCGGCTCGATCTGCCTGACGAATACTTTGATGGCATATTTGCGAACGCCTCCCTGTTCCACGTTCCGAGTGCTGAACTGCCGCGAGTGCTGAAAGAACTGCGGTCAACGCTGAAACCGGGCGGCGTGCTGTTCAGCTCCAATCCGCGCGGAAATAACGAGGAGGGCTGGAATCACGGGCGTTATTGCGTATATCACGATATTGACGGCTGGAGGCGCTATTTGTCCGGCGCGGGCTTCGTCGAGCTAGCCCATTACTATCGTCCGGCAGGTCTTCCACGCGAGCAGCAGCCCTGGCTGGCCAGCGTATGGCGCAAGAGGCATAAGGGGCGCAAGGCTGCAACAGAATGCGAGTAAACCAAGGCTCATTTCCCCGCAAGCATCGCAATTGAAGAAAGACGTCGTCGTAATAGGCGCTGGCGCAGCGGGCATGATGTGCGCAATGGAAGCGGGAAAGCGCGGACGGAGTGTGCTGCTGCTGGATCATGCCACTAAGCTGGCGGAAAAAATCCGTATCTCGGGAGGCGGCCGGTGTAATTTCACGAATCGTTACACTGCGCCGGAAAATTTTCTGTCGCAGAATCCGCATTTCTGCCGATCCGCGCTGGCACGCTTCACTCCTTGCCACTTCATAGAACTGGTGGAAAAGCACCGTATCCGTTATCACGAAAAAAAGCTGGGACAGCTATTCTGCGATGAGGCTTCGCGGCAAATCATTGACATGCTGCGCAATGAATGCGAGGCCGCTGGAGTCATCTTTCAAATGCCTTGCGGGGTAAGCCGCATAGACCGGGGTTTCGGCGATACGGGATTCGTATTGGAAACCAGTTGTGGCAAGGTGATGGCAGATGCGCTGGTAGTTGCGACTGGAGGTCTTTCCATTCCGCAAACCGGCGCCAGTCCTTTCGGCTATCGCATCGCAGAGCAGTTTGGCATAAACGTTACGGCGCTGCGTCCCGCCCTGGTGCCGCTGACCTTTGCGCCGGAACAGCTGTCCGTTTTTTTAGGGCTCTCGGGCATTGCACTCGACACGATAGTGAGCTGTAATGGCGCACATTTTCGAGAAAATCTGCTGATCACGCATCGGGGCCTGAGTGGTCCTGCAATCCTCCAGATTTCCTCATACTGGCGACCGGAAGCTCCGATCCACATCAACCTGCTGCCTGAGTTGGATGCAGGCCGTTGGTTGCTCGATCGCAGGCACAGCGGCGCGCTGCTGTCCAATCTGCTGGCGCAGCATCTGCCCCGGCGGTTTGCAGAAGCGTGGCTGAGCGCAATGAGGAATACGCTCCCGGAAACGCCTGTAAACCAGTATGGCAACAAGAGCTTAAAGCAACTGGCCTCTCAATTGCATGCGTGGCAGGTTTTCCCGAACGGTACCGCAGGCTACAAAAAGGCGGAAGTAACACTGGGAGGCATCGATACTGCCGAGCTTTCTTCCAGAACGATGGAATCGAAAAAAGTACCCGGACTTTATTTCGTGGGGGAAGTCGTGGATGTCACGGGCCAACTGGGTGGTTTCAACTTCCAGTGGGCCTGGTCATCGGGTTATGTGGCCGGGCAGTCGGTGTAACCGCAGCTTCTATCGGTAGTGCGGCATCTGTATCGCGAAGGGATAATCTTCTTTCTTGTGGAAATGATAGATTGCCTGAAGAATGGGAAGCCTTCAGCGATTTCTTACAGTACGTAGCGGGCGAGATCCTCGCTCTGCGCCAGGTCGCTGAGTCGTTTATCCACATAGGCGGCATCAATGACAACTGCGTCTCCATGGTGTTTCTCGGCATTGAACGAAACATCCTCCAGCAGTTTTTCCATGGCGGTATAAAGCCGCCGTGCTCCAATATTCTCTGTTTTTTCGTTGACTGCAAAGGCGATCTCCGCCAGACGCTTGACCGCATCAGGAGTAAATTCCAGTCTCACCCCTTCAGTTTCAAGCAGCGCTTCATATTGACGTGTCAAACAGGCATCCGTATTGGTGAGGATTTGTACAAAATCGTCGGCACTGAGGCTGGTGAGTTCAACCCGGATTGGAAACCGGCCCTGCATCTCGGGAATCAGATCGGAAGGTTTGGCAAGATGAAATGCCCCGCTGGCGATAAACAGAATATGATCGGTTTTGATCATGCCATATTTGGTGGAAATCGTGGTGCCCTCCACCAGAGGCAGCAGGTCCCGCTGGACCCCCTGACGCGACACATCCGCCCCCGAAGCCTCGGAACGGCTCGTGATCTTGTCGATTTCATCCAGAAACACGATGCCGTTCTGCTCGACATTCTGTACTGCACGCAGCTTCAATTCCTCATCATTAACCAGCTTCGAGGCTTCCTCATCGACAAGGAGCTTCATCGCTTCGCGGATTTTCAGCTTTCGCGTCTTTTTTCTTTCCGCCCCCAGATTCTGGAACATGCCTTGAATCTGCGTCGTCAGCTCTTCCATTCCGGGGGGAGCAAAGATTTCCATGTGGGTATGCGGGGTCGCGAGCTCGATTTCGATCTCCTTATCGTTGAGCTCTCCCTCGCGCAGCTTCTTTCGAAATTTCTGGCGGGTAGCGCTTTCCGCCTCGGTGGATTCCATCTGCAGGCCCGTTTCTCTGGCAACGGGCAATAGCACATCGAGTATGCGTTCCTCGGCATGGTCTTCCGCGCGTGCGCGCATCTTTTGCGTTTCACGCTCCCGCGACTGCTTGACCGCGGCTTCCACGAGATCACGGATGATCGAATCCACATCACGTCCAACATACCCTACCTCGGTAAATTTGGTCGCCTCGACCTTGATGAACGGCGCATCCGCAAGTTTTGCGAGCCGACGCGCTATTTCCGTCTTGCCAACACCCGTCGGACCGATCATCAAAATATTCTTGGGCGTAATCTCCTGGCGCAGCGGATCCTGTACCTGCTGCCTGCGCCAGCGATTCCTGAGCGCGATGGCAACCGAATGCTTGGCGGCATCCTGACCTATGATGTGCTTGTCCAGCTCGTGGACGATTTCCCGGGGAGTCAGTTGAGACATGGTCAGGTCAGCGATAAAGGCAAGAGGTGAGAGAAATCAAAGCAACAGTACGAACAATACAAAGCATAAGGTTATACCGGAATAGAGGCGCAAGTCCTATCTTGTCCGGATTCATTTTCTCCGGCTGCTACTCCAGAACCTCGATTACGTGGTTCTGATTGGTGTAGATACACAAATCTCCGGCTATGGTAAGTGCCTTCTTGACGATTTCCGGCGGTGTAAGATCAGTGTTTTCCAGAAGCGCGCGTGCCGCCGAATGCGCATAGGAACCACCGCTGCCGATTGCCGCCAGTCCGAACTCCGGTTCTATTACATCTCCCGCCCCGGTAATAATGAGGGTAGCGGCCGGATCGGCGACGACGAGCATGGCTTCCAGCCTGCGCAGAATCCGGTCGGTGCGCCAGTCTTTTGCCAGTTCCACCGCCGAGCGCATGAGGTGTCCCTGATGTTTTTCCAGCTTGCCTTCAAAACGTTCGAACAGGGTAAAGGCATCCGCCGTCCCTCCGGCAAATCCGGCCAGGATCCTGTCATGGTACAGCCGCCGCACCTTGCGCGCGCTGGCTTTTGCCACCACCGCTCCCAGCGTCACCTGACCATCGCCACCCAGCGCGACGTGGTTCCCGCGCCGGGCGGAAAGTATGGTTGTGCCGTGGTATTCTGCCATGTCTAGCCCGGTAATTGGAGAGCGAAGATTATAACGCCGATTCAGGAGAAGAATGCAAACAGTGTTTGCGCCAATCCGCAGCCCGGTTCATCCCTGCGGTTCAAGGCCCGTTCTTCTTTCGTGCGCGCGGGTGTGTTGCATCATAGACCTTCGATAGATGCTGAAAGTCGAGATGGGTATATACCTGCGTGGTGCTGATGCTGGCATGCCCCAGCATCTCCTGCACCGCTCTCAGGTCGCCGCTGGATTGTAGCACGTGTGATGCAAATGAATGCCGCAGCACGTGCGGGTGGATGCGTCCGCTGATTCCTTGTTTTACTGCCTGAATTTTCAGGCGCTGATCAATCGACCGGCGGCTGATGTTCCTCCCGTGCCGGGACAGGAATAGCGCCGTTTCCCCCGGCCTGACGAGCGCAGCGCGTTGTTTTATCCATTCTCCCACTACTTGCACGGCTTTGCTTCCTACCGGCACATCACGGGTTTTATTCCCTTTGCCGGTAACGCGCACGATCCCGTCCGCCAGACTTAAATCCTCGGGCTTCAGGTTGGCGAGTTCCGCCAGCCGCAATCCGGAAGAATAGCAGAGCTCGAACATGGCTTTATCGCGTAAGGTAATCAGATCAGGAGTATCAAACTCCAGCAGCTTCAAGGCCTCATCAGGCGACAGGGTGCGAGGCAGGATTCTGGGTGACTTCGGCGCCCGCACGCCGGCGCAGGGATTACATGCATAACCATGATGCCGGGCCAGGTAATTGTAGAGTCCGCGCCATGCAGACAGCATTCTCGCCAGGCTCCTGCCGGAAAATCCATTCGCATGCAACTGAGCCAGAAAACGCCGGATATGGTGGATTTGCAAATGCTGCAGTTCGATTCCCCGCGAGAAATTCAGCAGTATCCCGAGATCGTGGGCATAACTTTCGCAAGTGAGGGGCGACAGTCGCCGCGTGGCGGCGAGGTAAGCGAGATAGGCGGAGGCGAGCTCAGCCTGCCCCTTTCCGGACATCTTGCCAGAACCATTCAGACCGGTTAAGGATTCCGGGTGTTGCCTCTTTCCCGGGTGTTGCCTCTTTCCCATTCTCAGGCGGTGCGAAAACGTCTCAATGATGCGCTGGCGAGTTCGCCGAGTCGCGCCAGGTAAACTGTTCCCATTTCCGGATAGAACCGTTGCGGCTCTTCACTGCCCATTACCAGTAAGCCGATGGTTTGATCTCCATGCAATGCTGTCATCGCAAATGAACGCAAATGCTCGGCCTGTTCGCCGAACCAGCTTCTGATCTCATCCGGAACATGGGGGCCGCAATAAGGGTGCAACAAATTTTCCGCCAGCGCATGAATCTCGTTGCTGACGGGTACGAATTCCGATGGCAAGGGTTCGTCAACACCGATATTCCAGATCCGAAGCGCGCTGTGAGGCACCGAGAAGTTTTCACGCAGCGCGAAAGCGAGCCCATCCAGAAGATCGGGCAAACGTCTGAAGGTGAGGAGCGAGACTGCCAATTGGTGCATTTTTTCCGCGATAGCGTCATTCTCCTTGCCGAACAGGATCAATTCCTCCAGCTTATCCCGCAAAACCTGGTTCTTACTCCGCAATGCCAGGATTTGACGCTGGCTCAAGGAAATCGCCCTCCCGTCATGAGGATTGGGCACCTGAATGTCTGCCAGCATGCCGGCATATGCTTCAAAGAACTCCGGATGCACACGCAGATACTCTGCTATCTCTTCGAAACTTGATTTCATGTCTTTTCTGTTTTTTAAAACCGCAATTCGATTTCTCCATCAAAAACGGCGACGGCAGGGCCGGTCATCCAGACGGGTTGATTTTCCCCTTCCCATCGTATGAGCAGATCTCCAGTGAGAAAGCTCACTCTGACGGGCGATTCGAGCAGTCCCCGCTGAATTCCCGCAACCGCTGCCGCACAGGCACCCGTGCCACAGGCCAGAGTTTCACCCGCGCCCCGCTCGTAGACTCTCAGCCGGATATGATGAGGATCGATAACTTGCATATATCCGGCATTTACTCGCTGAGGAAAACGTGAATGCTTTTCGATAAGTGGCCCCTCCGTCAAGACCGGCGCGCCATCCAGATCCGATACTACCTGAACGGCGTGAGGATTGCCCATCGACACAACGCTGGTTTCCACCTGTTTGTCATCCAGGCGGAGTGGGTAAGTGGGCGCTTGCTGTGCGGCGATAAAAGGAATCTCAGCGGGATCGAATTTCGGCACACCCATGTTGACCGTTACTTCCCCGTTCGCTTCAAGCTTCGGAATAACCACCCCGCTTAGCGTTTCAATCCGTACCTCCTTCTTGCCTGTCATACCATGGTCATGCACGTAGCGAACGAAGCAGCGCGCTCCATTGCCGCATTGTTCCACTTCTCCTCCGTCGGCATTAAAAATGCGATAGCGGAAATCAGCATCGCCTTCCGCCTTTTCGATCAGCAGAATCTGGTCGCAGCCTATTCCCAGGTGACGGTCGGCAAGTCGCCGCAATTGTTCCGGTGAGAGCGAAATCTGCTGATTCACTGCGTCAATGACAACGAAATCGTTGCCGAGGCCATGCATTTTGGTGAACTTGAGTTTCATTCATCAAGCGTGCAAGAATAATAAGAATTACGGCACGAGGTTGGAAATATCGGCATGCCAAGCCGTATTGTATTATCCATCTTCTTAATAAGCGCGTAATTTGGTATTCTACAGACCTTTTACGATTATTAAGCGGGCTGGACAAAATGAGCGAATATCTTTTTACCTCCGAATCCGTGTCAGAAGGTCATCCCGATAAGGTGGCCGATCAAATTTCCGATTCCATCCTCGATGCCATCCTGGCTCAGGATCCCAATGCGCGGGTAGCCTGCGAAACGTTATGCAGTACCGGTCTGATCGTCATGTCGGGCGAGATCACCACCCAGGCCAATGTGGACTACATGCAAGTCGCGCGCGCGGCGGTCAAGCGCATCGGTTACAACAGTTCCGATATCGGCTTTGACTATAATACCTGCGCAGTGCTGACTGCTTTCAACAAACAATCCCCCGATATCGCGCAAGGGGTCAACCGCACCAAGGAAGAGGAAATGGACCAGGGAGCGGGTGACCAGGGTCTCATGTTCGGCTACGCCTGCGACGAGACACCTCAATTGATGCCCATGCCGATCTACTATGCCCACCGGTTGATGGAGCGTCAGGCGGAACTGCGAAAAGATGGACGCCTTCCGTGGCTGCGTCCGGATGCAAAGTCACAGGTTTCAGTACGTTACCTGAATGGCGCGCCGCAGCGAATCGAGACCGTTGTCATTTCCACGCAGCATCACCCGGATATCAGTCACACGGATTTGAGTGAAGCCATTATTGAGGAAGTCATCAAGCCCGTGCTTCCGAAAAAAATGCTGAATGGCGAAACCCGGTACCTCATCAACCCGACAGGACGTTTCGTGGTGGGCGGGCCAATGGGAGATTGCGGCCTGACCGGCCGGAAGATTATCGTGGACAGCTATGGGGGGACCGCGCACCATGGCGGGGGCGCCTTCTCCGGCAAGGATCCGTCCAAAGTGGACCGTTCCGCCGCTTATGCCGGACGATATGTGGCAAAGAATCTTGTCGCGGCCGGCATCGCCAGCAGATGCGAGGTACAGATGGCTTATGCGATCGGGGTTGCACGACCCGTTTCGCTGATGGTCGACACTTATGGAACCGGAAAAATTCCCGACGATAAAATCGTCAAACTGATCGAGCGGCACTTCGATCTGCGCCCGCGTGGCATCATCCATGGCCTCGATCTGCTGCGTCCCATCTACGAGAAGACCGCCGCCTACGGCCATTTTGGCCGGGATGAACCGGAATTTACCTGGGAATCCACGGATAAGGCCGCACAGTTGCGCGAGGAAGCGGGAATTGAACCCGCCGAAACCGAACCGGTCAGCCTCCAGGCTTAAGATTACATCACCAACCCTTCCAGACCGAGGAGCGCTGCAACGGGCATTGTCCCGCGAGGCTCGGCAGGGAAGGATCGCTACAACGGCGCTCGTTCATTTTCAGGAGAAAATCTTATGAACGCTGTGCTCAGTCCTGCTTCCACGTCCGCCGGCTTCACCGACTATAAAGTTGCCGATATGTCCCTGGCGGAGTGGGGGCGCAAGGAAATCGCCATTGCCGAGACGGAGATGCCAGGTCTGATGGCGCTACGGGAAGAGCATGCTGGTGCCAGGCCTCTTGCAGGGGCACGCATTGCCGGTTCCCTGCACATGACCATTCAGACTGCGGTATTGATTGAAACACTCACCGCACTGGGCGCACAGGTACGATGGGCTTCGTGCAACATTTTCTCGACCCAGGACCATGCCGCCGCCGCCATTGCAGCGGAAGGCATTCCAGTATTTGCCCATAAGGGCGAATCCCTGGATGAGTATTGGGAATATACCCACCGTATTTTTGAATGGCGGGGGGATGACTCAGAGAGCCATGGTGGTCCCAATATGATTCTGGATGATGGTGGCGACGCCACCTTGCTCATCCTCCTTGGCAGCAGGGCGGAACAGGATTCATCTGTCATCGCCAGCCCAGCCAACGAAGAAGAGCAGGCCCTGTTTGCCGCCATTCGCAAACGCCTGAGCGTCAGCCCGAACTGGTATTCCACCCGGCGCGCCAGTATCAGGGGAGTGACGGAGGAAACCACTACCGGCGTCCATCGTCTGTATGAAATGCAAAAGAAAGGCGAGCTGCCGTTTCCGGCATTCAACGTGAATGATTCCGTCACCAAATCCAAATTCGACAATCTGTACGGTTGCCGGGAGTCCCTGGTAGACGGGATCAAGCGGGCGACCGACGTCATGATTGCCGGAAAGATCGCGATAGTGTGTGGTTACGGGGATGTCGGCAAAGGCTGTGCTCAATCCCTGCGCGGTCTTGGGGCCACCGTGTGGATAACGGAAATCGATCCCATTTGCGCACTGCAAGCGGCAATGGAAGGTTATCGCGTCGTTACCCTGGATGAAGCCTGCGATCAGGCAGACATTTTCGTGACTGCCACCGGCAATCTGCGAGTTATTACCCATGATCATATGGTGCGGATGAAAGACCAGGCAATCGTATGTAATATTGGCCATTTCGATTCCGAAATCGATATTGCTTCGGTTCAGAAGTACCCATGGGAGAATATCAAGCCGCAGGTCGATCACGTCATTTTTCCTACCGGTCGCCGCATCATTGTGCTGGCAAAGGGACGACTGGTGAATCTTGGCTGTGCAACAGGGCATCCTTCCTTTGTCATGTCGACTTCATTCACCAACCAGGTTCTGGCACAAATGGAACTTTGGCAGAATGGCGCCAGCTACGAGAAGAACGTCTACGTGTTACCCAAGCATCTGGATGAAAAAGTAGCGCGATTACACCTCAAAAAACTGGGTGCAAAACTTACGAGACTGACGGAGGAGCAGGCGAGCTACCTGAACATGGACATTGAGGGACCGTACAAGCCGGCAATGTACCGTTATTGATTTTTTTCAGGTTTGGATTTTAGCGCGGTGAAGGAAAAAGTGGTTAGACCACCACTTTCTTACCCTTTCCGCGCTTTTCCGCTTCGCCATGGAATCACAGAAAAAATTTGTTCCCACATTCAGCTTCGAATTTTTTCCGCCGCAGACTGCGGAAGGAGTAGAGAAGCTGCGCGCTACGCGCAGGCAACTTGCGCAACTCAAGCCGAAATTCTTCTCGGTAACCTTCGGTGCGGGAGGATCGACACGCGATCGTACACTGGAAACCGTGCTCGAAATTCAGGCAGAAGGCCTGGTCGCGGCACCCCATCTTTCCTGTATTGGTGCAACCCGGGAAAATATCCGCGCCATGCTGGAGCAATACCGCAGCAGCGGTATTCGCCATCTGATTGCGCTGCGAGGGGATCTGCCTTCGGGAATGGCGCAAGGAGGAGAATTCCGCTATGCCAACGAACTGGTAGCGTTTATTCGCCGCGAGTACGGCAACGCCTTTCATATCGATGTGGCATCCTACCCGGAATACCATCCGCAAGCCAGAAATGCCCAGGAAGACTTGAGGAATTTCAAGCGCAAGATCGAAGCCGGGGCGGACTCCGCCATTACCCAGTATTTCTACAACGCGGACGCCTACTTTGACTTTGTCGATTCCTGTGAGGCGATGGGCATCGATATCCCGGTGGTTCCCGGCATCATGCCGATCAATAAGTTTTCCCAGCTTGCCAGGTTCTCGGATACCTGTGGGGCGGAAATACCGCGCTGGATCAGGAAGCGGCTGGAAGGTTATGGAGATGACACTGCTTCCATACGGGCATTCGGCCTGGACATCGTAACCGATTTGTGCGCTCGACTACTGAGTGCAGGCGCGCCTGGATTGCATTTCTACACGTTGAATTCGGCAGGACTGACGACGACTGTGTGGCAACGATTGGGACTATAGCTCATTCCATTTTCAGATCGAATGATCACGAGAAGCCATGCGCGAGCAACGAAGGTAGTGCGGAGCCCACGCTGATGGTGTGAGCGAAGACGGTGACCAGGAGGGGGACTGATCTGGGAATGGAGTAAATGGGTAGTAGCATTGATGGAAACTGGCGGTCCCATCCTCGATCCGGGATGGGACGCGCTTCGCTCCACCTATCCTGCAATCACGCTGCCTTGGCGGTCTTCTTGCTTTCCACGGGCAACGGATGAGCGGCATAAGCCTGATGTGCTGCTGCTTCCGCTGCGCCCTGTTCGATTTTCATGCCCATATCGGACAATACCGCTTCCAAAGCACCCAGGCACAGCATGACGTTTTCCATCCGGCTTGAGTAGCCCATGAGGCCGAAACGCCAGATCTTGCCTGCAAAATCCCCAAGGCCCGCGCCGATTTCGAGGCTGTAGTCAACGAGCAATCTGCGGCGCACCTCTTTCTCATCGATTCCCTGCGGCACATGGACCGAATTAAGCTGGGGCAGGCGAGAGTTTTCCTCCACGAGATATTCCATCCCGAGTGTTTCAAACCCTGCCTTGAGTGCTTCATGGTTGCGCTGGTGGCGGGCCCAGGAATGCTCCAGCCCTTCCTGGTACAACATCAGCAGTGATTCGTGCAAGGCATAGAGCGCATTGGTAGGGGCGGTATGGTGGTAAGTGCGCGTGCTTCCCCAGTAGCCGAACAGGAGGTTCAGGTCCATGAACCAGCTTTGTACCTTGGTTTTGCGGCTTTTGACGAGATCAACCACCCGTTCCGAGAAACTGATGGGCGACAGACCGGGAGGGCATGACAGACATTTCTGGCTGCCGGAGTAGATGGCATCAATCTTCCACTCGTCCACCTTCACCGGAGAGCCTCCAAGGGAGGTGACCGTGTCGACGATAGTGAGGCAATTATGGCGATGGGCGATTTCGCAAAGTGTTCTGGCATCCGACAGAGCCCCGGTGGAGGTCTCCGCGTGAACGAAAGCGACGATCTTTGCGTCCGGATTCTGCTTCAAGGCATCTTCCACCTTCTGTGGATCAACCGGGGCGCCCCACTTGTCTTCCACCACCACGGCGGTGCCTCCGCAGCGCTGAACGTTCTCGATCATGCGTCCCCCAAACACTCCATTGCGGCATACGATCACCTTGTCGCCAGGGCTCACCATATTGACGAAGCACATTTCCATGCCGACCGAGCCTGGGCCTGAAACCGGGAAGGTCAGGAGATTGGAAGTCTGAAAGGCGTATCGCAGCAGGCTTTTCAATTCTTCCATCATGTCCGTGAATACCGGGTCGAGATGGCCCAGCGTGGGGCGGGCCATTGCCGCGAGAACCTGGGGATGTGTGTCGGAAGGTCCCGGACCCATCAGGATGCGTTGCGGTGGATAGAAGGTGTCAATGTTTTTAGTCGGGCCAAAATGTCTTGTCATGGTTGTTCCTGAGTTTGATGATGATCCATGGAGTATGCGTGGGAAGAACTCGATTTTATCAAGGGAGCGGGGGTTTGGCTATCCGCGAATTCCCTTTTGCAGGAGCATCTCCTCAACTGTCAGAGCCTCTCTAAAGGGAGGCAGCGGTAGACAAGGGCGGGTGGATATCTATTTCATTTCCGGCCAGTAGAATCGAACCTGACGCGTTCTATTTCTTTTTGGACTCGTTGGCGGCCAGTTCGCGCAATTCCCTGAGACGTGCTTCCACGCTCGACATCTGGTAGAAGTCGCCATCATCTGTTTTAAGCGCGATCTGCAACTGCTCGATTGCTGCAGGGTAATTACCCTGGCGTGAATAAACTTCCGCCAGCGCCTGGTGTTGCAGCAGGATGTTTCCCAGCGCTTCATGGCTTTGCGCCTGCAATCTATAGAGGCGCACGTCGTTCGGGGCGAGCTGCAGTTGCTGGTCGATAAAGTCCAATGCTTCCTGAGCGCTGCCTTTACCCAGGAGCGCCTCGGCGTAATCGTAGATCAATGCGCGGTGCTGCGGGAATATCGACAGTGCGGCTTGGTAGATATCCAGGGCTTCGGCAGTCTGTCCGGCTGCGAGTTTGACACGGGCCGCCAGGGTTTCTATCATGGGACTGGCGGGGGTCATTCTGCGTTGAATCCGAATGGAAGTCCCGAGTTGATGATCCTGGAGGATCTCTCTCGTGCCCTCGGGCTGCAAGCTGTCATACAGACGCACCAGTTCCTTGTCTGCGCGCTCGTACTTCCTGCCCCGCAGCAGGGCTGTTACGAGTCCGTACCGTTCCACCGTCTCATTGGTGTATCGTTTTTCACGCAAAATCGATTCGAAATACTTCACTGCGTCAGCGGGTTTTTCTATGGATGCCCGCAACTTGGCCCTCACCAATTGGAAATCCAGGCTGTCCGGTACCTGCCGGTAGGGCAAGCCATGCGTGCGGCCTTCGATATCAGCGATGCGTTCGAAGGTAACGGGATGAGTGCGCAGATATGAGGGAGCGCCGTTTTCAAGAAAGCGGGTTGCCCTCTGCATGCGCTCGAAAAAATCGGCCATACCCCGCGGATCAAGTCCTGCCCCGACCAATATATTAAAGCCGATTCTGTCCGCCTCTTTTTCATGCTCCCGGGTGAAGTTCAATTGTTTCTGAATCTGGCCTGCCTGCGAGGCTACCAGAACAGCCTGACCCGCCTGGGGATTGGCGCGAGAAGCCAGGATAGCTAGCGCCATCGAAGCGAGGGAAGTCAGCATGCTGTACTTTTGTCCCGCGATCATGCGCGCCAGGTGCTTCTGCGTGACATGCGCGATTTCGTGTGCCATCACCCCTGCCAACTCGGACTCCGATTGCGCTGCGAGAATCAGACCGCTATTGAATCCCATGAAACCTCCCGGTAATGCAAATGCATTGAGAGTCGGGTCCTGGAGGGCAAAAAACTCGAACTCCTGCTCGGGGCGCGCTTCATTGGAGCCTGAAATCAGACGACTGCCGAGATGGGTGAGGTAGCCGTCAATTTCCGCATCGTTCAGGTAGCTGGGGTCCGAACGAATCTCGGACATTATTTTCAGCCCAAGTTCCCGCTCTTCTCTTGGAGATATGGATGCTTGAGATACATCGCCAAGGTCAGGCAGACCTTCGGCATGGACATTCGCCGTGAATAGTGCCGGCAAAAAAAATATTATGTGGCGCAATTTCATGGTCGGTAAGATACCGCTTCCCGCGTGAAGTTCCAGGTGACAGGGGCGAGAGCGAAGCATCATACCGGGACGCAATGGAAGGAGCAGGAGCGGGCGGGAGCAGGAATCAGGAAGAGTGCAAGATTCAATCCTCTGGATGAATGGAACTGCTTATGCTGGCCTATGCTGGTTTCAGTTATGTGACCGCCGATTTCTCTCCTGTCGGGTACAGAATACAGCTGTTTGTCATTCCGGTTCGCTGAACCGGCGGGCCACTTTCGATCTTCAAACGAACCATCATGAGCTGATTGGTCTAGACGGCGGTTTCGTCCGTTTCGCCGGTACGTATTCTTACGACTTGTTCGATATCGGTGACAAAAATCTTGCCATCGCCGATTTTTCCGGTGCGTGCGCTACTGATAATGGTCTCAATAACGCTGTCAACCTGTTTCGCGAGCACTACAATTTCGATCTTTATCTTGGGTAGAAAATCCACCACGTATTCCGCACCCCGATATAGTTCGGTATGGCCTTTTTGCCTTCCAAATCCTTTCACTTCGGTAACTGTCAGTCCGCTTATCCCGATTTCATTGAGCGCCTCGCATACCTCGTCCAGTTTGAAAGGTTTGATGATAGCCTCGATTTTTTTCATGAAGCATTCCTTTTACTCATCATATTGATCATAAAGCCAGAAGAGGCCTTTTCTTCGCGGCTTCCGATATCTGTCTGCCGCACACCGCCATTTTAATCCGCTGACAAGCCTTTTGCGCACTTCTTCCAGAGCGCTCCTAAAACTGGTCCTGATACCGCGCTGTTATAGGATAACGCCAGTCCTTGCCGAATCCGCGGGAGGTCACGCGAATGCCAGGCGGAGACTGCCGCCGCTTGTATTCATTCTGCCGGATCAGATGCACGACGCGACGTGCATCCCTTTCGTCGTAGCCCATACGTAGAATTTCCTCAAGCGCTGTATCATGTTCCACGTATTCTTCCAGAATAGCATCCAGAACTGCATAAGGCGGAAGGCTATCCTGGTCAGTCTGATCTGGACGCAATTCCGCTGAAGGTGCGCGGCTGAGAACACGGTCCGGAATCACTTTTCCTGACCTGTTACGGTACTGGCATAACCTGTATACCATCGTTTTGGTGACATCTTTCAAGACGGCAAAGCCTCCTGCCATATCCCCGTATAGAGTGGAGTAGCCCACCGCTGTTTCGGATTTATTGCCCGTGATGAGTACGATGGCGCCGGATTTATTGGATAGCGCCATCAGCAAAGTTCCGCGTATCCGGGCTTGCAGATTTTCCTCGGTAAGGTCCGGGACGTCAGAATGGGGCAATGCGGCAAACTCTCTGGCAAGCGTATCCTTGAATTCTCCAAATACCGGTTCGATAGGAAATTCGGTATACCGCACCCCCAATGTTTGTGCCATAGCGCGGGCGTCCAGCAAACTTATGTCGGCGGTGAACTGCGAGGGCATCATTACTGCTTTTACTTTGTCCGCACCCAGTGCATCCACCGCAATCGTCATGGTGAGCGCCGAATCCACGCCGCCTGATAACCCCAGCAATACGCCCGGAATGCGGTTTTTTCCTATGTAGTCCTTTACTCCGAGACAAAGTGCTTTATAAACGTTCGCTTCCAGACTTTCAAGCGGTGCGATTTTTGTTGTTACGGGCGCAGCTCCCTTCAATTCGAGCACGCCGAGTGTTTCCACGAGCGCATCGAACTGATGAGTCACGTCGCCTCTGGCGTTCATGGCGAAAGATGCACCATCGAATATCAGTTCATCCTGGCCCCCGATAAGATTGGCATATACAATCGAGAGTCCCGTTTCATTGATACGCTTCCGAACCAGATCGTAGCGCAATGCCTGTTTGTTCATGTGATAGGGAGAAGCATTCAGCACCAGCAGCACTTCCGCACCAGCTTCTCTTGCACGTGTAGCCGAACCTTCCTGCCAGATGTCCTGGCAAATGTTGATGCCGAATCTGATTCCATCCAGCTCGAACACGCAAGGGCGGAAGCCTGGTTCGAAGTAACGCCGCTCATCGAACACGGTATCGTTGGGCAAAAGATTCTTCAAGTACGTAGCGATGATTTTACCGTTGCATATTACCGATGCAGCGTTGTACAGTTTATCCGCGGCGAGATGGGGATGTCCGACTACAACGGTGATACCGCTTATCTTGCCAGCCAACTCTGTAAGCGCCTTCTGGCATGCATGCCGAAATCCGGCGCGCAATAGCAGGTCCTCGGGGGGGTATCCGGACAAGGCGAGTTCGGGGGTTACGACCAGTCTGGCCCCCGCGTTTTTTGCCTGATTGGCATAATCGAGGATCTTTCGGGTATTGCCGCCAAGGTCGCCGACTGTACAATTGATCTGAGCAATGGCGAGCTTCATTTGGACGGTCGATTGGGCTTTCTGTCTTTATGCTTACATGATACCAGAACGAGCTCCGGGCACGTGTCCCACGCGGGAAAAGCGGTCCGGAATTGGCAAATTGGAAATAAAAGTAACGGATTCTCCGGAGCATATATCTGCTCCTGCATGGAATGCGCTGGCGGGTGACGACCCGTTCCTGCGGCATGAATTTTTTTCCGCGCTGCACGAAGCCGGGTGCGCTTCAAAAAGAACGGGATGGTCACCCCGGTTCATTACTCTCTGGGAGAGAGGCATTTTGCAGGGTGCGATGCCGCTGTATCTCAAAAACCACTCCTATGGAGAGTATGTGTTCGACTGGACGTGGGCAAACGCTTATGAACGCGCCGGTCATGATTATTACCCCAAGCTCCTGAGTGCCATACCGTTCAGTCCCGTCACTGGAAAGCGGCTGCTTGCCCAAACTCCCGAACAGCGCGCATTGCTCGTTTCAGCCGCTCTTGCGATGGTGCGAAACGGGAACGCCGGCGCAGGCATGTCGTCGTTACATTGCCTGTTTCCCCTGGAGCAGGAGGCGCGGGAAATGGAGAGAGCGGGAATGATGCTGCGATGCGGCGTCCAGTTTCACTGGAAGAACCGGCCGGGAGGAGGTTATGAAAATTTCGAGGATTTTCTGGAAGGAATGAGTTACAGCAAACGCAAGAAGATCCGGCAGGAACGGCGCAAGGTACAGGACCTGGGTATCCACTTCGAATGGCTGTCAGGAAATGATATCGACGAGGAGTGCTGGAACTTCTTTATCGATTGCTACAACAATACATACCGCGAGCACCATTCCAGACCCTACCTGAATCTGGAATTCTTCATCCGGCTCGGCAAAAGCATGCCGGAAAACATCCTGTTGATTCTGGCGCTGCGGAACAGGCAACCGATCGGCGTTGCTTTCAATATCCATAACTCGCACACGTTGTACGGACGTTACTGGGGCGCGAGGGAATTCGTGCCAGGACTGCATTTCGAAACCTGCTATTATCAAGCCATCCAGTACTGCATCATAAATGGCCTCTCTTTATTTGAGGGCGGCGCCCAGGGCGAGCATAAGCTTGCCCGCGGATTCCTGCCAGTGCGAACCTGGTCGGCCCATTGGCTGGCTCATCCTGAATTTGCTGCTGCAATAGGAAGCCACCTGGAGCGGGAAACGCAGGACATCGATCGCTACATCCACGCGCTGGGGGATAGCGTCCCATTCAGAAAAGATGTGAGAGGTTAATGTAGAGGTAATGCGGGCAGGTGCGGAAGGAAGCAGATATATTCTTCGACGGATTGCATCTTTACCCCATTCAGATGCAAAATTGTCCTTTGAAAATAAAGTTTTCCTGAACAGGTTAGCTAACCGGCGCTGATGAAATATTGCAGTAACTGTGGCATGCGTGTGCAATTGCGTATCCCTGAAGGCGACACGCTGCCGCGTCATGTTTGTTCCACTTGCAGTATTATTCACTACGAGAACCCCAAGATTGTGGTGGGTTGTATTCCGGAATGGGAGGATAAGATACTGCTCTGCCGGCGCGCCATTGAACCGCGGCACGGCTTATGGACATTGCCCGGCGGTTTCATGGAAAATTCCGAGTCGCTGATTCAGGGAGCCGAACGTGAGACTTGGGAAGAGGCAAACGCGCGGGTGGAAATGGGCGAACTATATTCGATTTATAGCTTGCCGCATATCAATCAGGTGCACGTGCTGTTTCGGGCGCGACTCCTGGATCTTGACTTCAAACCGGGAATCGAGAGTCTTGACGTCAAACTTTTTCAGGAGGCGGAAATTCCCTGGGATACACTCGCGTTCCGCGTTATACGCGAACCGCTGAACCGTTATTTCGAGGAACGGCGTCGCGGGCAACTCGGGTTTCATTTGGGAACCATAGAAGACGTTCCCAAATGATCTGCCTGAGGCTAATCGAGGGAAACCAGTCTCGAACGCGCGAGGGGAGGATTGTCGGCGAAGTAGTGTTTGATACCCGCGAGTATGGCGGAGGCCAGCTTGTCCTGATAGCGGTGGTCTCTCAGTTTCCTTTCCTCATCCGGGTTGCTGATGAATGCCGTTTCGACCAGGATGGAGGGAATGTCGGGAGACTTGAGGACGGCAAAGCCTGCCTGTTCGACTTCCGCCTTGTGCAGATGGTTGATGTTGCCTATCTTGGAGAGGACTGCTTTGCCGAGTTTGAGGCTGTCATTGATCGTTGCTGTCTGGGACAAATCCAGCAAAGTCTGCTTGAGAATGGGGTCCTGGATATTGAGGTTGACGCCGCCGACCAAGTCCGCCTCGTTTTCTTTTCTTGCCAGCCACCCCGCAGCCGCCGAAGTGGCGCCCCGTTCTGAAAGAGCAAACACCGACGAGCCGCGGGCATGCGGTTTGTTGAAGGCATCCGCGTGCACCGATACGAACAGGTCCGCATTCAGTTTACGGGCTTTTGCCAGCCGCTGCGACAGTGAAATATAATAATCTCCATCACGGGTGAGGGCCGCGCGCATATTCGGCTCCCTATCTATCTTTTCTTTCAGCTTCCTGGCGATGGCCAGAGTGATGCTCTTCTCCCTGGTACCGCGCCGGCTTATCGCGCCCGGATCCTCCCCACCGTGCCCGGGATCAATGACGACAGTGATGAGACGAATCATTTCCGGCCTGTTTTTTCTTGCCGCTTCATTGCTCCGGGCAGTTTCGATTTCGGTCCTTGAACTGACATTGCTGCCAATGTTTGGCTCGTCCCGCAGCATGTATCCTGCTTTGTCCTTGTTATTCAGAAAGGCCATCAGCGGATCAGGGGGGATAGCAGGATAGATGTCCAGGACAAGTCGATGTCCGTAGGTTCCAACGGGTTGAATGACAAATGCCTGGGGTTCGACTTCGGTTTTCAGGTCAAGTACCAGCCGCAATATGTCTGGTTTGAAGCGGCCGAAGCGCACGGCGTGAATGTGAGGGTCCGCGGGATCTATCTTGTCTATCAGCTTTTTCAGTTCCGGTGTCAGTGAGACATCCTCAAGGTCAACGACGACGCGATCCGGATCTTTTACCGTAATGAGGGTGTAGCGAATGGCGGAAGCGGATTCAAGCGTAAGACGAGTGTATTCCTCGGATGGCCAGATACGGGCGGAGCTGATACGTATCTTTTCTTGAGCACAGACAGAGCTGGCAGATGACGATAACAGGAGTGCGGTGATTGACAGGCATGCGCCAGCTGCCAGGCGGTTTCGAATGGAGGAGAAACGGGTTGAGGGCAAGGATTGTGAGACTGAAGGAACAGGCTGTGGGCGCCACCCCTTCAACGCAGCATATTGTTCCTCGATGAGATTTGCCATCGTTTCACGCACAGTTTGCCGGCCTCCGTATCCGCCTGAATTTCAACATTACGCCCTTCCGCGACCTTGAATATAAATTTCAAATCGGCTTGGGGCAATAGTCCGTCTGCCTTTTCCGGCCATTCCACGAGGCAGATCGAGTCTGCATTGAAGTAATCCCGGAAGCCCGCTTCTTCCCATTCGCTGGGGTTGTTGAAACGATAGAAATCAAAATGATACAAGTATAACTTAGAAATTTTATAAAGTTCAATCAAATTATAGGTGGGACTTTTCACTTTTCCCAGATAACCAAGCCCGCGTAATATGCCGCGCGTAAATGTAGTTTTGCCTGCTCCCAGTTCGCCTTGCAGGAATACAACGAGGCCCGGACGCAACGCCGGAGCTATTGCGGTTCCGAGTGCCAGGGTAGCGGTTTCATCGGCGAGATGGCAGGTCTGGTGAAGAGCTATCAAGGTGATGAATGGCGGCAGAGCCGGTATGATGTGAATATCAGAGTCCGGCAGGATGTGAATATGCGTAAAGACCCATACACCGAACTATCCCCGGAACCTTTGCAAGATCTTCCTGACTCTACTGCCGATCTTCCGCAACTCGCCAAATCCATCAAGGAATGGGGGAAGAAGCTCGGTTTTCAGAAGGTTTCCATTGCCGATGCGGGCGCGGACATGAGGCAGGCGGAAACAAGCCTGTTCGAATGGCTGGACCAGGGTTGTCACGGGGAAATGGATTATATGGCACGGCACGGCACCCGGCGTACTCGGCCTGCCGAGCTCGTTCCCGGGACGCTGCGGGTGATCTCCGTGCGCATGAATTATACACCGGTCGCAAAGGACAGCTGGCAGGTCATCCAGGATGGCACGCGCGCGTTCATATCGCGTTATGCTCTGGGTCGGGATTACCACAAGGTGCTGCGCGGGCGCTTGCAAAAACTTGCGGAAAAAATCGAAGCGGAAACAGGACGCCTGAATTACCGTGCATTCAGCGACAGCGCGCCGGTAATGGAAGTTGAATGGGCGCAAAAATCGGGCCTGGGCTGGCGCGGAAAGCATACGCTGCTGCTTTCCCGTGATGCGGGATCCCTGTTCTTTCTGGGCGAGTTGTTTACGGATCTGCCACTGCCCGTGGACCAACCCGCAGGCAATTACTGCGGGAGTTGCACGAAGTGCATCGATATCTGCCCGACGCAAGCGATCATAGCGCCCTATCGGCTGGATGCGCGACGTTGTATTTCTTATCTTACTATCGAACATAAGGGCAGTATTCCCGAGCCCTTGCGGCCTTTGATCGGTAATCGAGTATATGGCTGCGATGATTGCCAGCTCGTCTGCCCCTGGAACAAATTTGCGGCAATTACCAATGAAGATGATTTTTCCGTGCGAAACGGCCTGGACAGCGCGTCTCTGATCGAGTTGTTCGGATGGAGCAGAGAGGAGTTTGAGGCAAGGCTTGCCGGAAGTCCGATTCGGCGCATCGGACATGAGCAATGGCTGCGCAACCTGGCTGTCGGCCTGGGGAATGCGCCATTCTCCCAACCTGTCATTCAGGCACTGCAAGCGCGTCTCGATGACGCTTCGTCTCTGATACGCGAACACGTACGCTGGGCGTTGCATCAGCAGGAGCGCCCTCTATCGTTTTTTATCGAAGATGCGCCGATCCCGAAAAAATAATTTGAGTTTTGTACGGAATTTAACATACTGTGCCGTAAGGGTGTACTAAAGTCCAATTCGCTCCTGCTCATCAAGTTGATAGGATGCGCGACATGTTCCGGCGTATGGATGAACCGAGGGATGCTGCAACGACTGAATCGAGAAGTTTGGGTCGTCGGCCATCGATATTGCAGGCATTCTTCCAGGCTCCGGTGTTGCTGAAATACGGCACGATGCACAGTTATATTGTTGTTTGCGGGCACATGAATACTGTCTTGACAGGTGTATTGACTTATAGCATCTTTATTTTACGTCAAAGGTCAATAATCCCTTCCTGACTCAGGCATTTTCTAATCAACAAAAAAGGAAATTCAGTGAACGCCCTTTGTATCCGTACCGTGACATGGTTCTCCTGTTTTGCTGTCGTACTTCCCCTTCTTTCCCTTGGTGGTTGCAAAACATATCCATCCTTGAATCCAGATGAGAAGCCCATTGCACACGATTATCTGATCGGTCCGGGAGATAATGTCGATATCATTGTCTGGCGCAACCCTGAAGTTTCCATGGCAGTGCCCGTTCGGCCTGATGGCAAGATTACCACCCCCCTGGTAGAGGATCTGCCGGCAAGTGGAAAGACCTCGACGCAGCTTGCGCGAGATATCGAGGAGGCATTGTCGAAGTATATCCAGCAGCCGGTCGTGACCGTTGTGGTGACAGAATTTATAGGACCATATTCCGAGCAGATCCGGGTGATAGGGGAAGCAGCCGAACCTCAGGCATTGCCCTATCGGGAGGAAATGACGCTGATGGATGTCCTGATTGCGGTAGGCGGCATGACCGACTTTGCCGCAGGTAATCGCGCCAGGATAGTACGTAACGTGGACGGGAAGCAACATCAGTTCAGCGTGCGGCTGGACGACCTGATCCGGGATGGGGACGTGACGGCCAACGTACCCATGAAGCAGGGGGATGTACTTGTCATACCGGAAAGTTATTTCTGATCTGTGAAATTTCACTGTGACGACTTAATCCTCCTGTAACGGCATTTCGATAAGATTTTCATTACCCGATAAGTTGAAATGAAAAGAATCATTCCAGGAACAGGGATAGAAATAGCGGTTTATTCCACCCGGATTTCTATTCCTCCATCGGCTATCATGAGACAAGACATCTGCCCTGTTCGATAAGCGCCATATATTTTTCAACTCCCATGAAGCAGTAAGAAATAATGCCAGGAGTAACGAAAATTCTGGTTAGAGACTATTCCAAGACCACGGGAGTGCGTTTATCCTCCCCATCATTGACCGCATTTCTAAGGATCGTTTGACAATATGGAGGAGCTGACAACCCAACTGCTGGTTTATCTGAAAGGGATATGGAAATATCGCTGGGTCTCAGTGGCGGCAGCCTGGGTCATCGCAGTCGCCGGCTGGGTCATCGTTTATAAACTCCCTGATGATTACCAGGCTTCCGCCAGGATTTATGTCGATACGCAAAACGTGTTGAAGCCGTTGTTGCAGGGCATGACGGTTTCGCCGGACACGCAGCAACAGATTTCCATCATGAGCCGTACCCTGATCAGCCGTCCCAATGTGGAGAGAGTCATTCGCATGGTGGATCTCGATATCAAGGCAAAAGACACCAAGGATCAGGAAGGGCTCGTGAAGGAGCTCATGGATAAGATCAAACTGGGAACTGCGGGACGGGATAATCTCTTCACTATTTCCTACAACAATCAGAATCCAGGACTCGCCAAAGACATTGTCCAATCTTTACTGACCCTTTTTGTTGAAGGGGGGCTTGGAAACAAGAGCCAGGATTCTTCATCGGCCATTCGCTTCATTGATGAGCAGATTAAATCTTATGAGGAGAAGCTGATCGCGGGGGAAAATAATCTCAAGGCATTCAAACAGAAGAACATTGGAATAATGCCGCAACAAGGCAATGACTACTATTCACAGTTGTCCCAGGCGATGGACGATCTCAATAAAACCAGGCTGGAACTGCGCGAGGCGCAGCAGGCGAGAGATGCGATCAAACGCCAGATCACGGGTGATGAACCTGTTCTCCTCGTGGATCAGGGCGAAAGTGGATCGGCTTCATCGATAGTCAATGTGGAACTTGATTCCCGAATTCAGGCTTTAAACAAGAATCTCGACGCACTCAGGCTAAACTACACAGAGTTGCACCCGGATATCATCGCAGCGAAACGACTCATTGCCCAGCTTGAGGAACGCAAGATCGAAGAGGCCAAACTGACGAGGAGTTCGGATCCGGGCAGAAACTATAGCCCGATGTTGCAGCAGCTCAACGTGGCGCTGGCGGATGCGGAAGCTGATGTGGCATCCATGAATGCCCGGGTGGAAGAATACAACGCTCGCTACGAGCGCCTCAAGTCCTTGAGCAATGCCGTGCCGCAGGTTGAAGCTGAGTTGGCGCAACTCAACCGGGATTACCAGGTAAACAAGGCAAACTACGAAAAACTTCTCGAGCGGCGCGAATCGGCCAAGATCTCGGGAGATCTGGGTTCCACCACAGATCTGGTGTCATTCCGTGTCATTGATCCTCCGACAGTTTCGGACAGGCCCGTTGGCCCGGACCGGAGAAAATTCTTCACCATCATTTTCCTGGGTTCTTTGTTGGCGGGGATCGGGATAGCCTTCGTTATCAGCCAGGTTAGACCTACCTTCCACAGCCAGATCAGTCTGCGGGAAATTTCGGGCAAGCCGATACTGGGTTCAATTCCGATGATCTGGACCGATGCGGAAAAGGTAAAGCGCAGAAAACGCCTCTATGCATTCGGGTTATCCCTGCTGTCCCTGTTAGGCCTGTACGGCATCCTTATGCTGAAGATGGCGTGATTCGTACTCTGGAAGTCATCGAATCGATGCTGGAGGTTCTGATGACGGAAACCTGTTTTGGCGCAGAGTCCTCATCTCACTGATTGTTGCCTTGAAATCTATTTTGATGAAGTTTGCATTGCTCCAGCCCAATTTTTTTCATTAATACTTCAGGCCGGCGACTGAATCAATTCAAGGGTTCAGTAGTGGCAGAATCATTTAATTAATATCTCTTTAACCACCATTCCTGTCACAATTCCCCGGGTAGGCGCAGTAACTCCATAAAACCAGAGCGCAGGGGACTTCGGAACAGAACGGGAGAACACGTGAGCATAATTGAAAAGGCTGTAGGCAAATTGGAAAAAGGGGTACTGTCGAGCGCACAAGTACCCCCATCGGTTTCGGTAAATCCTGATCAGAAGCTCAATAGTGGTATTCCCGAGACAAAAGAGGTCGAAAAAAAAGTTCCGCCAAATACGGTTTTCACATCAAATCGGGTGAACCTTGATCTGGTCAAAATGCGTCAGTATGGTATCGTCACCCCCGATCAGGGGAGAACGCAAATAGCGGAGCAGTTTCGCGTGATCAAGCGACCGCTATTGACCAATGCCTTCAATAAAGGGCCGGGTATGATCAAGAACGGCAATCTCATCATGGTTACCAGCGCACTCGCTGGCGAAGGAAAAAGTTTTTGCACTGTCAACCTTGCCATGAGTATTGCGATGGAGATGGATCGCACGGTTTTGCTGGTTGATGCGGATGTTGCGCGACCCTCGGTCCCAAAAATCCTGGGTGTGGGAACAGAAAGAGGCTTGCTGGATATTCTTGTAGAGGAAGATCTCAGTCTGGCGGATGTACTGATCAAGACTGATGTCGAGAAACTCACACTCCTTACCGCAGGAAGACGGCATTCACACTCCACCGAACTTCTCGCCAGCCGGAATATGGAAGAATTATTGAAGGAGCTTGCAGAACGTTATGCTGATCGCGTCGTTATTTTTGATTCTCCCCCCTTGTTGCTGACAAGCGAGGCACGTGTACTGGCAAGCCAGATGGGGCAGATTGTCCTGGTGGTTGAGGCGGAAACGACGTCGCAGCAGGCCGTCAAGGAAACGCTGCGGCAAATTGAGTCGTGTGACGTCGTAAATCTGATCTACAACAAGACCAGGACATTTTCTGGCGGAGAATACTACGGCTACTATTACCATGAAAGTGCCTGAGAATAAGTGCCAGCATGGCATTTTGTTATCGCCGGCTTGCACTGTAGCCGGGGTCATTCTGGTACTTTCGTCTTATTCTTCTTGCTCGAATGCAGCGGAGTGGAAAGTTGTTCCGCGGCTGAACTTGATAGAGACGTATAGCGATAATCTGAGGCTGAGTTCAGGAGGGCGGGGGGATTTCGTTACTCAAATCAACCCAGGTATTTTGCTGAACGGTACAGGGCGGCGCTTCATACTAAGTGCTGACTATACGATGAATAATCTCATCTACGCGGAGAACTCCAATCTGACGAGAATAAGGCAGCAGCTAAACGCGAGGGGAACTGCCGAGCTGATGGAAGATTTTTTTTTCGTGGATGGAACCGCTACTATTGCTCAGCAGAACGCCTCGTTGTTCGGGCCCCAGGCCATTGATAATGTGAATGCCACAGGCAACAGGGCCAATGTCAGGACATTTAATGTCAGTCCCTATATTCGCCACCGTTTCAAGAATTTTGCTTCAACTGAATTACGCTATGCCCACAACATAGTCAGCTCAAACGCAAGCCTGCTTCGAAACAGCCAGGCCGACAGCTTTTTTGCTCGCATGAATAGCGGCACCGATTTCGGCAAGCTTCACTGGGGTTTGAGCTACAGTCACAACATGATTCATTTCGACCAGTCTGGCCGAACCGTCGAATTGGAGCGCTCTATCGGCAGTCTTCGTTACATGTTTACCCCAAGGATCGGCCTGACAGCGACAGGGGGTTACGAAAGGAACAGTTTTCTATCAATCCGGGGAAGTCCTTCCAGCCCTACCTGGTCGGCAGGTTTTGTGTGGATGCCAAGCGAAAGAACAAACATAGTGGCGAACGGCGGAAAAAGATTCTTCGGAGATACTTATTTTGCCGAAGCGAGCCATCGCACCCGCCTGACAACATGGAATTTCAGCTATATCCAAGATATTACTACCTTCAATCAGCAGTCCCTGCTTGGTGGCATGGGCATTATGGGCTCGCTGAACCAGTTGATTGGAGCGCAGTTTCCCAATCTTCCTTCGGAAACCATTCAACAGAATACCGGCCTCTTACTAGGTCCCAATTTCTCTGGTTCTTTTCTTGGGCCCTCCAATTTTTTTACAAACCGGCTCTTTCTTCAGAAGCAACTGCAGGCCTCTGTTGCCCTCAATGGTGTCAGGAATACGCTGGTATTGAGAGGATTCAATATGACACGCAAGGCCTACTCACCTGAAAGTGAGGATGCCGACATCATCGGCGCGGCAAATGCGGCGCTTCTCAACCATACAGAGCAAACAGGCGGCAATGCGGCGTGGAGTTACCGGGTTTCTCAGCTCACGAGTGCCAATCTCAGTTTCGCGTACACCCGGTTCACTTTTCTCAATACAGATAGAAAAGACGATCTCAGGCTTATCAGTGCCAGTCTGACCCGGCGATTCCCGCAGATATTGCCCAATTTGAACGGTACGATCCAGTACCGGCGCAATGAGAGGGATTCCAATCAGGGGGGCAGTTATCGCGAGAACGCCGCAATAGCCTACGTGAGCATGACTTTTTAGCAGAAGAGAAGAAGTGTATACATCATTCTATGGGCTCAAAGCCAAGCCATTTCAACTGAGCCCGGATCCAAATTTCTTTTTCGGCAGCAAAGGACATAACCGTGCGATGGCCTACCTTGAATATGGGTTGGCGCAAGCGGAGGGATTCATTGTCGTTACGGGAGAAGTGGGCGCGGGGAAAACCACGCTGGTCCGTAATCTGTTTCGACAACTGGAGCCGGAAAAGATCGTTGCTGCTCAAATTGTCAATACCAGTCTGGACTCTGATGACACATTGAGGATGGTCGCGGCGGCGTTTGGGGTGCCGTTGACGCAGGGGAATCCGGGGAAGACACCTGTGCTCATCGCACTCGAAAAATTCTTTCGACAGTGCGAGCAGCAGGGTAAGCGCGCGCTTTTAGTGGTGGACGAGGCGCAAAATCTCTCCCCCCATACTGTGGAAGAACTGAGGATGCTTTCCAATTTTCAGGGAGATAACAAGTCTCTGCTGCAAACATTTCTTCTCGGGCAGCCAGAGTTCAGGAAAACCCTCCTTGGTAATGACATGAAGCAGTTGCGGCAAAGAATCACCGCAACCTATCACCTAGGCCCCATGGACCTGGCGGAAACGAAATCCTATATTGAGCACAGATTGAAGACTGTGGGCTGGAGCGGAAATCCCGAGTTTGATGAGGATGCTTTTGACGCCATATATCACTATACCGGGGGTATTCCGAGAAGGATCAATGCGTTGTGCGATCGTCTCCTGCTGATGGGCTATCTCGAAAAGCTGCAGCATTTCGGAGTATCGGAAGTGAACGAGGTGATCCGGGATATCCAACAGGAGTTTGATACGGTTGAAGTCGAGACCGGACTATTCTCAGGAGATAAAACTTCCGTCTTGAAGGAAGAGCAGTTCGTTACCGACCTGGAGGAGATGAGCAACCGGGTTGCCAAGCTGGAGGAAACCGTTGTTTCCCTGATGGGCTTGCTCAAGCAGGTACTTTCGTTGGCTGACGTGAACAAGCGGCTTCGCTAGAGGCAAGTCTGCATATGTGCGATCCAACTGCGATCCAACATGGTCGATCAAGAAATGCCGATGAGCATGAGGACGAGATTACGAGGAGGCTGCGCGTTCGCTGCGGGCGCAGGTGTTGCTACTTGAATTATACGAGACTTTTCAAATGAGTCCTGACCCCATTCGAAATGCAATGACGATTGACGTGGAGGATTATTTCCAGGTTTCCGCCTTTGCAGCTCATATTCCGAGAGATTCATGGAATTCCATCTCCTGTCGTGTAGAAAATAATATCGATCGCATTCTTTCATTGCTGGACGAGAGAGGGGTAAAAGCAACGTTCTTTACCCTGGGCTGGATTGCAGAGCGGTATCCCGCAATGGTGATGCGGCTGGTTGCAGAAGGCCATGAGCTGGCGAGCCACGGGTGGGGGCACCATCGGGTTTGGGAGCTGGAACCCGACGAATTCAGAGAGGACATCGTCCGCAGCAAGGCGCTCCTGGAAGATATTTCCGGGCGACCCGTACTCGGTTATCGGGCGCCGAGTTTCTCCATAGGGCATCAGAATGAATGGGCCCTGGATCTGCTCGGAGATGCGGGCTACCGTTACAGTTCCAGCATCTACCCGATCCGGCATGATCACTATGGAGTTCCCGATGCTCCACGGTTCGCTTATTACCCCCGCAATAACACGCTGCTGGAAGTCCCGATTACAACGGTACGACTGTTCCAGAGAAATCTCCCGGCGGGTGGCGGAGGCTACTTTCGGTTATGGCCTTACCCTGTCTCCCGCTGGTTTCTGCAGAGGTTGAATCATTTCGAGGAGCGCCCTGCAATCTTCTATTTCCATCCATGGGAAATAGACCATCAGCAACCGCGCCAGAAGGGGATCAGCATGAAAACGCGCTTTCGCCACTATCATAACCTCCATCGGATGGAAAACCGGCTCAGGGCGTTGGTCCGCGACTTCAAATGGGATCGGATGGATAGAATTTTTCTGGAAGGTGCATGAGTTTCCAGATGTATTCGATTGCAAATGTGGATTTTGAGTCTCCGCATCCAACTGGTGCTTTGTCGGTAAACCTGCTTTCCGGGAAGGAAGTTAAGCGATGGGATGATTTCGTATCGTGCTGCCGGGAAGCGACCTTCTTTCACCGGGCAGGTTGGCAAACTGTCATTGAACGTGCTTTTGGTCATAAAACCTGGTTCCTTTATGCGGAATCCGGAGGGGAAATTCAGGGTGTGCTTCCTCTGGCAGAAATCAATAGCCGCTTGTTTGGTCATTCACTGAGTTCCCTGCCCTTCTGCGTGTATGGGGGAATTGCTGCCAATTCGGAAGCTGTCCGGGATGCGCTTGATCGGTCCGCCCAGAAACTGGCCCAGGAGTTGCAGGTAGACTATCTCGAATACAGGAATCTGAAGCCCCATCACGCCGACTGGCACGGAAAGGACCTTTATGTCACCTTTCGCAAGGAGATAGCGCCTGAGGTCGAACAGAACATGGGCGCCATTCCACGCAAGCAGCGGGCAATGGTGCGAAAAGGTATCAAGGCAGAACTGGAAAGTGTCGTTGATCAGGATATAGAACGTTTTTTTTCAGCTTATTCGGCCAGCGTGCATCGCCTTGGTACCCCGGTTTTTTCGAGGAAGTATTTCCGTCTGCTCAAAGAAGTGTTTGCGGAAGATTGCGAACTGATGATAATCGTAAAGGATAACCGCACCATTTCCGCAGTGATGAGCTTCTATTTTCGGGACGAAGTCTTGCCTTACTATGGAGGCGGTACCGGGGAAGCGCGCGAGGTGGCGGGAAATGATTTCATGTATTGGGAACTGATGCGCCGGGCGTGCGAAAAGGGGTACAAGGTTTTTGATTTCGGACGCAGCAAACGCGGATCAGGCTCTTTCGATTTCAAGAAGAACTGGGGATTTGAACCGCAGCCCTTGCACTATGAGTATCAGCTCCATCTGGCAAAGGAAGTACCGGATCATAATCCCCTCAATCCCAGGTATCAGCTCTTCATCAAAGCCTGGCAGAAACTGCCACGGGGGCTGGCAAACCTCGTCGGTCCGCACATTGTAAGAAATCTGGGCTAGATTCATGCGCGAATTGCTTTATCTGGTTCATCGAATTCCTTATCCCCCGAATAAGGGAGACAAGATCCGGTCCTATCATCTGCTGGAACATCTGGCACAACACCATCGCGTCCATCTTGGCACCTTTATCGATGATGAGGGGGACCGGAAATATATCGAGAAAGTAAGAGGCCTCTGCGGGGAAACCTGCTTCGTCAATCTTCATCCAGGGATGGCCAGGGTGCGAAGCCTCTCAGGGCTGCTTTGCGGGAAACCCCTTACCCTTCCCTACTACTGGAATCCGCGTCTGCAAGCATGGGTAAATCATGTCCTTGGCACAAGACCTGTTGAGAATATCCTGATCTTTTCCTCTGGAATGGCGCAATATGTAAGTGGTGTGCGTCATATCCGCCGGATTATTGATTTTGTCGATATCGATTCGGACAAGTGGATGCAATATTCGACGTCAGCAGGTTGGCCGATGAACTGGATATACCGAAGAGAATCGAGATTGCTGCTGGGCTATGAAAAGGAGATCGCGCGCGCGTTCGACAGCGCCACTTTCGTCTCCGAGACAGAAGCGGATCTGTTTCATCAATTGCTACCCGAAGCTGCTGCAAAAGTGACTCACTTCAATAACGGCGTCGATGCCAATTATTTTTCACCGCAAAATAGCTATCCCAATCCGTATCCGGAGGGGAAGCGCATTCTTGTGTTCACTGGTGCGATGGATTATCGGGCCAATGTTGACGCAGTTGTCTGGTTTGCACGGTCTGTTTTTCCGGCGATCCGCGCGAAACTGCCGGAAGTCGAGTTCTATATTGTCGGAGCGCGCCCCTCCGATGCCGTAGCAGCTCTCGCGACATTTCCAGGCATCAGGGTAACGGGATTCGTGTCCGACGTACGGCCCTATCTGGCGCACGCCTCGCTGGTGGTCGCACCGTTGCGCATTGCGCGTGGAATACAGAACAAAGTCCTGGAGGCAATGGCCATGGAGAAAATCGTGATAGCTTCTCTTTCAGCTGCGGAAGGTATTCGTGCGCGAAGGGAGGAGGAACTGGTGGTTGCCCTTGATGAACAGGACTTTGCCCATCGAGTCATCTCCTTTCTCCAGAGCGGTGTGCATCCTGGAATTTGTCGAGCTGCCAGAGTGCGTGTGCTGGAAGATTACAGCTGGAAAAATGGTTTGGGACGTATCGACAGGCTCCTGTCGCAGCCCCAGGCAGTTTAGGCAGAATTCCTTGTACTACCATTGGCATAAACAATTTCGAGTGGAGCGATGCATATGAATGCAGGAGTCCGCCAGGGCATAGTCCCGGACCCCTCATTGACACTGGAGCATGAGGGGTCGAAAGCAGGCGCTCTGCTTGCGCTCGGGGTCATTGCGGCAATCCTCGTTGCTTATCATGAAACTACCTGGTCCATGATTTCCACCTGGGCCAGGTCGGATACGTTTGCTCATGGGTTTCTGATCTTTCCATTCAGCGGCTATCTGATCTGGGGACAGCGCAAGCATCTCGTCACTCTTTCTGCACGCCCCAACCCCAAAGTTCTGTTCGTGCTTGCAATTCTCGGTTTCAGCTGGCTTCTGGGAACACTGGCGAGTGTCCAGGTATTTGCGCAATTCATGGTGATAGCGATGATTTCCGCCGCTGTCTGGGCCATCCTGGGAAATCAGATAGCATGGGCGCTGGCCTTTCCATTAGCCTACCTCCTGCTCGCCGTACCTTTTGGTGATGCATTCATACCGCCGCTGATAAACTTTACCGCGGACTTTACCGTAACAGCGCTTCAGCTGACTGGAATTCCCGTCTATCGCGAAGGCAGTTTTTTTACCATTCCAAGCGGCAATTGGTCCGTGGTTGAAGCCTGCAGCGGCCTGCGCTACCTGATTGCATCCTTTACGCTGGGAACCCTGTACGCATACCTGACCTATCGGAGCCTCACCCGCCGGCTGATATTTATTGCCCTGTCGCTGATCGTGCCGATCCTTGCCAATGGTATCCGCGCCTATCTGATTGTAATGACCGGCCACCTGAGCGATATGCAGCTCGCGGTGGGCATCGACCACCTGATTTACGGATGGATATTCTTTGGCTTTGTGATGCTGGTGCTATTCTGGATCGGATCTTTCTGGCGTGAAGATGAGAACAGGTCTGACAGCGTCCGCTTCACAGCGCCGGTCTCGACGGGAAATAACCGCGGTCCGGAGAGTGATTCCATACCGGGCGATTCCACCTTGATAAGGACAATTTTCACTGCTGTCGCGGTTTTAACCATAGCCGTCATCTGGCCGATATACGCGGAGTGGCTGGAAAGGAAGATTTCTTACGATACGGAAGAAGTGGAAATCCATATCTTCGATACGTCCGGCAAATGGCAAGGTAGTCCGGAACTCCTTTCCGACTGGAAACCGATATACATAGGTTCGACTGCTCAGTTCCTGAGAAATTACCGGAGTAACGGACAGTCGGTGGACCTTTACATCAGTTATTACCGCGACCAGAAGCAGGGTGCTGAATTGATCAATTCCGAAAATATTTTTGTGCCGGGAAAGGAATCAAAATGGCATGAGACTGGAGAAGATACGCGCAGCATCTTCCTTGGTTCGCAGGAAGAAATCGTCAGGCAGAACCGGTTGCGCTCCTCTTCGACATCGCTGCTTGTGTGGCGATGGTATTGGATAGGGGGTGAGGAGACTGCAAATCCGTATTGGGCCAAGTTTATGCTGGCCAGGAATAAGCTCCTGGGGAGAGGCGACGATGCGGCTGAGCTCATTGTGGCAACACGATACGAGGACAGCGTCGATGAAGCAGCTTCAGTGCTCCAGGATTTCATTATGGATAGGATGCCTGCAATAACGGGTGCGCTTCGAAATGCAGCAAATCGTTAGCGGCCAGTTGCGCTTGAATCCGGCGGAACGCGTCAAGCAGCCTCCTCTCATTGCTCACGTGATTTATCATCTGGGGGTGGGGGGGCTGGAAAATGGCGTGGTCAATCTCATCAATCATATTCCGGCGGATCGCTACCGGCATGCCATAATTTGCCTGAAGGGGTATTCGGACTTCAGGAGCAGGATTGTCAGCGAGGACGTGGAGGTTATCGCGTTGAACAAGCGCGATGGACATGATTTCAAGCTTTATATCGATCTTTTCAGAGCGCTCAGGCGCCTGAAGCCCGACATCGTGCATACGCGTAATCTGGCGGCCATGGAAGGCCAGGTGATTGCAACCCTTGCGGGAGCGCGGGCAAGAGTGCATGGCGAACATGGGCGGGATATGTTCGATCTGCATGGCAAAAACCGCAAATATAATTTATTGAGAAGAGTCATCCGTCCGTTTGTAGATCATTTCATTACCGTCAGCAGGGATCTCGAAAGCTGGCTTGTCGATACGGTACGGACAGCGCCGCATCGCATCAATCAAATCTACAATGGCGTAGACAGCCGACGCTTTTATCCGCGTAAAAGCAGAAGCTGGGAGAACAATACGGTTCAGGGAGCGGTCTCGGGATTTTTCAGGGAAGATACATTTGTCATTGGCAGTGTGGGCCGCATGGAGGACGTGAAGAATTACCTCGGCCTGATAGAAGCGTTTTTACTTTTGCTGAAGGAAATGCCCGCCGCTCACGAAAGGCTTCGGTTATTGATTGTCGGGGCGGGAAGTACCCGGCAGCGCTGTATTGAAAGGGTGCGCGAAGCGGGGGTCGAAGGACTTGCCTGGTTTCCCGGTGAACGGAACGATATCCCTGAACTCATGCGGAGCATGGATCTGTTTGTGCTTCCTTCGCTCGGAGAGGGCATTTCCAATACCATTCTCGAGGCTATGTCCACCGGTCTGCCCGTCGTCGCGACCCGGGTGGGAGGAAATGCGGAACTGGTTGAGGAAGGCATGACAGGAATGCTGGTCCCGTCAGGATCGGCAAGCGCGCTGGCAGGAGCCATGCAGGAATATTACAGGAATCCGGAGTTGTTGGTAGAACACGGCCGCGCCGCCCGAAAGCAGGTCGAGGCAAGATTCAGTATGGAAGCCATGATGTCGGGATATCTTGAAGTCTATGACAAAGTGTTACATCGGGCATAACAGGCGGAAGGAAGAATAACATGTGCGGAATTGTCGGCCTGTTCGATACTCGCGGCAAAAGGCCAATCGACCGGCAACTGCTTCTGGGAATGAATCAGGTTCAGACACACCGTGGTCCTGATGAAGGAGAAGTTCACATCGAGCCGGGACTGGGTTTTGGTCATCGTCGTCTTTCGATTATGGATGTTTCCAGCGGCCAACAACCTCTTTTCAATGAAGATGGTAGCGTGGTGGTGGTTTTCAACGGTGAAATCTATAACTTCGAGACGCTTGCCAAAGAACTCTCCGGCCTGGGTCACACCTTTCGGACACATTGTGATACCGAGGTCATTGTTCATGCCTGGGAAGAGTGGGGTGAACGCTGCGTAAATCGCTTCCGCGGCATGTTCGCCTTCGCCTTGTGGGACCGGAATCAGGAGGTCCTGTTTCTCGCGCGAGACCGGCTTGGCATCAAGCCGCTCTACTACAGCCTGCTGGATGATGGCACTTTCGTCTTTGCGTCGGAACTCAAGGGAATTCTTGCGCATCCGGGCTTTATCCGGGATATGGATGTTCATGCCATTGAAGATTATTTTGCCTATGGGTATGTGCCCGAGCCAAAAACCATATTCCGGCAGGCATATAAGCTTCCACCGGCGCACACTCTGAAGATCAGCCGGGCAAGGACCGTACCTCAACCTCAATCCTACTGGGATGTTCCGTTTACGATGCATCCTCCCTTGAGTCTGGAGGAAGCCCGGGAAGAACTGATTGTTCGACTGCGTGAGTCGGTGAGGGTACATTTGATGACCGAAGTGCCCTTGGGCGCTTTTCTGTCCGGAGGCGTGGATTCGAGCGCAGTGGTGGCGATGATGGCGGGCCTCATGAATGAACCCGTCAATACCTGCTCCATTTCTTTTGGCGATCCTGCTTTCAACGAATCTCAATATGCGCAAAAGGTGGCGGACCGCTATCATACGCATCACCAGGTAGGTCAGGTTGACCAGGATGATTTCGACCTGATAGACCGGTTGGCTTCACTGTATGACGAGCCCTTCGCCGATAGTTCGGCCATGCCTACCTACCGGGTTTGCCAATTGGCCAGGAAACGGGTCACTGTTGTCTTATCAGGGGATGGGGGTGACGAAAATCTTGCGGGCTATCGTCGTTACCGCTGGCACCTCTATGAGGAGAGAATGCGATCCGCTCTGCCGCTGGGGCTTCGCAAACCCCTGTTCGGCCTGCTCGGAAACCTGTATCCCAAAGCGGATTGGGCGCCGAAAGTTTTGCGTGCAAAATCCACTCTTGAAGCTCTCGCGAGAGATTCCGTGGAAGGCTATTTTCACAGTGTCTCGATCATGAAAGACGGCATGAGGCGCCGGTTGTTCAGCGAATCCTTCAGGCGCGAGCTTCAGGGGTATGGAGCCGTGGAGATCCTGCGCAGGCATGCGGATAAATGTCCGGTGGCAGATCCTCTTTCCCGTGTTCAATACCTGGATATGAAAACATACCTGGTGGGTGATATTCTTACCAAGGTAGATCGTGCAAGCATGGCGCATTCCCTGGAAGTACGCGTGCCCCTGCTGGATCACGAACTGGTTGAATGGATATCGGGACTCCCCGCATCCATCAAACTGCGCGGGCATGAGGGCAAATATGTATTCAAGAGGGCCCTGGAACCTTACCTGTCAGACGACATTCTTTATCGCGACAAAATGGGATTCTCGGTTCCGCTCGCAAGCTGGTTTCGCGGTCCCCTGCGGCAGCGGATAAATGATGCGTTGCTCGGACCTGTTCTGGCGGATACGGGGTTTTTCAGTCGCGCATTTCTGAGAGAGATGCTGGACCAGCACCAGTCGGGGCGGCGCGACTATAGTGCTTCCCTATGGTCGTTGTTGATGTTTGAATCGTTTCTGCGCCACGCGCTTAATGCTGAGCAAGTGCACACTTCCAGGCAAGGGCCGAGGCTGGTTCATTTTGCGTGAGCAGGCCGTGGCGGAATCGGGATTCGCCGGGCAGATCGGGGCAGAAAGGAAACTCTGTGACAGGCAGACGTTCCTGATCTTTTCGTACGCCGGTTCATCCTGATCTGCTTGTTCGATATTCGATAGCCATTAAATTCAGTGAGTGGCCTGATGCTGGATGTATTCCTTACTGTTGACGTCGAGGTATGGTGCAATGGCTGGGAGGATCTCGATGCCAAATTCCCGGGAGCGTTCCGGAGATATATCTATGGTTCTACCCCTAAAGGGGATTATGGTCTGCCGTACCAGTTGCGCCAGTTGCGGGACTACGGATTGACCGGGGTATTTTTTGTTGAACCCCTGTTCTCGACGCGGTTTGGTCCTGAACCGCTGATGGAGATCCTTGATCTCATTCGGGAAGAAGATCATGAAATACAGCTTCATCTCCATACCGAATGGGTAGATGAATCGAACCGGCCATTGCTCGACAATGTGAGCCGCAAAAGGCAGTATCTGCGCTATTTTTCACTGGAAGAGCAAACAATCCTGATACAGGCTGGAGTGCGGTTGATCGAGTCAGCAGGAGCGCCGCGTGTAAACGCATTTCGTGCGGGGGGTTTTGGCTTCAACCGGGACACGTTGCGCGCCCTGAATGCAAACCAGATCACTTTCGACAGCAGCTACAACGCGAGCATGCTCGGACAGGATAGTGGTGTCAGCCCTGAAATGTCACTGGTGGAGCCCATCGAATGCGAAGGTGTGTACGAATATCCGATGACGGTCTTCGACGGGGGTTTGGGTGGGTTGCGACATGCTCAACTGACTGCATGTTCGTATCAGGAGATGGAGGGCCTACTCTGGCAGTCGCTGGAGTCCGGACGTAAAGCTTTTGTCATCCTGTCGCATAATTTCGAATTGCTTAACCCGGCGATGGACCGCCCGGACGAGATTGTAATAGAGCGTTTTCATAAACTTTGCTCTTTCCTTGACCGGCATCGGGATTGTTTTCGCGTACGTGGTTTTCATGGTCTGATGCCTGTGTCTGTTCCCTTGCAACCCGCTCCGCTTACCTCACCGGTCTGGAAAACGGGATTCAGAATCCTGGAGCAGGGTTTGCTCAGGAGGCTTCGTTGAATCAGACATGGCATTGTCAGCAGGTGCCGATAAAGATACAACTGGGTGACAAGACTCTACTTGCCCCCCAGTTATTGTTGCAGGTGCGGGAAGCGGGACTTGATGATGAGGCACCCCCCGTAGCCGAGCCAATAGTGCCCGCTGATCCCCTGCATGGAGGAAGCCAGGGCTTCCTGCTCAGATCGCTGCGCATTACTGGACCACAGCCCGTGTTACGGCGGCAGGGCGTATATCTGTGTTATGTGCCCGCCCAGTATCCCCGCTATTACATCGATATGCAGCAGTCGTTTGCGGAATACAAGAGCAAGTTTTCCCCCAAGACACGCTCGACTCTCAGCCGCAAGGTGCGGAAATACGCGGAGTACTGTGGCGGCAGTATCTCATGGAAGGTCTACAGGTCCCCTAGCGAAATGGCCGATTTCTTTCGGTTGGCCCGCATTGTGTCCAGGACAACCTATCAGGAAAGATTGCTCGATGCGGGCCTTCCTGATTCCGCAGAATTCTGCGAGGAAATGGAACGGCTGGCTCAACAGGATTGCGTTCGCGCGTTCCTTCTTTTCCATCAGGATCGGCCCGTCTCATATCTTTACTGTCCGATATCAAACGGAGTCGTACTCTATGCCTATCTCGGATATGATCCGGACTACATGAATTTTTCGGTAGGCACCATTCTGCAATGGCTTGCGCTGGAGTGCCTGTTCGACGAAAAAATTTTCCGTTTTTTTGATTTCACCGAGGGAGAGTCAGAGCATAAAAAACTGTTTGCCACTGGCAGTGTTCAGTGTGCCAACGTCTTTTTTGTCCGGGACAACCTGCGCAACATGTGCCTCCTTCAGGCGCAACGAGTAGTCGATCGTTTGGGTAAGGTAACCGGTAACAAGTTGAATCAGTTGGGACTCAAGTCAAAAATAAAAAAAATGATGCGATTCAGAGCATGATACTTCATGCACATATACTGATACTGCTGAAAAAACGCATTCGGGACTACTACAGGAACCCCTCGTGAACCTGAGAAGAAATAAGGGTTCGAGCAGTGCCTGAAGAGGTGGTTAAGAAGAGGTGGGTTAAGCTTGAGTTTTAGGCAAAAAAGAAACAAGGCAATACTACGTCGAGATTGTTTATGAAAGCTAAGGTGGCAATCGTACTCCCATGCTACAAAGTCCGCCGGCATATTCTTCAGGTCATTTCGGGAATTGCTGAAAATGACGCATGGCGCATATATGTGGTAGACGATCGCTGTCCGGATGGGAGTGGCGATTTCGTGGAACAGAACTGCAGTGATTCAAGAGTGCACGTTTTGCGCAACGAGCAAAATCAAGGGGTAGGGGGAGCAGTTATAACGGGATACAGGCAAGCCATCGCAGATGGAGCGGAGGTAATTGTAAAAATTGATGGCGACGGCCAGATGGACCCTGCACTGATTCCTTACTTTACTGCTCCCATCTTATCCGGGCAGGCAGATTATTCCAAAGGTAACCGCTTCTACGACTTGGACAACATTTTCATAATGCCCAGGATACGCATCTTTGGCAATGCTATCCTGTCGCTGATGACAAAATTGTCTTCCGGGTACTGGGATTTATTCGATCCTACCAACGGCTACACGGCGATTCATTCCGACGTCGCCAAGCACCTCCCCTTTGAAAAGATAAGCTCGAGGTACTTCTTCGAAACTGACATGCTATTTCGCCTGAATACGTTACGTGCAGTGGTTGTTGATATACCAATGGATGCAAAATATGCTGATGAAGTGAGTGGCCTAAAAATTTCCAAGATAATCGGAGAGTTTCTTTTCAAGCACATCCGCAATTTTTTAAAAAGAATTTTCTATAACTATTATCTTAAAGATATGTCATTGGCGTCATTGGAACTCCCGTTAGGAATTTTATTGCTTGTTTTTGGCGCTTTTTTTGGCGGGTATCATTGGTTTGTAGCAGCGAAGGCGGATACATTGACATCTGCTGGAACTGTGATGATATCTGCGCTACCCATCATGATGGGATTACAGTTTGTGCTGGCTTTTTTTGCCTATGATATTGCCCAAATTCCCCGTCGGGTAGTGCATGGTGTATTGCGTGGGCGACATGTGACTGCAAGGGAGCAGTGCCAATGAATTATGCACCGTCTGTCAGAGCAATCAAGCGAACTGGTACCAAAGATGGAAAGAATCGTTAAACATACCCACTCTTTTCTTATTCCAGCTTTTGGCCATTCGCCTTTTCTAGAGGAATGTCTTCGCTCACTAGTCAATCAGACGGTTCGCACAAATTTAATCATTTCTACATCTACGCCGTTTGACGGCCTGTATGCGTTGGCTGAGAAATTCGGAGCGCACTGTTATGTTCATTCTCCGAACCTTGGTATAGCCCACGATTGGAATATGGGCTTATCCAGAGTGGATACCGATTGGGTCACGGTCGCTCATCAGGACGATATCTATTTGCCAACTTTTACGGAAAAAGTGCTATCTGTTGTAGAAAATAAACCAGATGTCGAGTTAGTCTTTACGGATTACGCTGAATTGTTCAGTGGCGGAGTTAGAACTGGAACAGTATTGCTTATTATTAAAAAAATATTGCTTGAGTTAGCGTTTTGCGGACGTAATGAAATCAAAACAAGATTTTCGAAAATAAATTGTCTACGTTTCGGTTGCCCCATACCCTGCCCATCAGTAACTTTTCGAGGGGGAAATCGCGATGATCTTTTTAATACAAAATTTCGAGTGAACATGGATTGGGCCGCCTGGCTTGAAAAAGCAAGCAGGCCGGGCAGTTTCGTTTGGATTAAGGAAATACTTATGCAGCATCGCATACACAGGGCGAGTGAAACATCTGAAGGAATCGCTCAAGGATACCGCGCCGCTGAGGACCTTGAGTTGCTCAGCATGATATGGCCAGAACCAATTGCGCGATTGATTGCCCGAACATATTCTGTTGCCTATTCAAGCAACAAGGAATAGCTGATATGCCTACTTTCGTTCTTGTGGTGATCGTAACCTTGTGTACGATTTTTAGCCAGTTGATCTTGAAGCGAGGCGTAGGACAGCTGGTCGAGGTCCTGAAGGAAGCAGGCCGAATCGAATTCATTATGTCGGCTGCAACATCGCCTTACGTCATTGCGGCTTTGGCATTGCAGGGCGCTGGCTATGTGGTTTGGTTATTTGTTCTCACTCAAGAGCGGCTATCCGTTGCATTCGCAATGTCAGGTTCATTTTTTTATATTTTGATGGCAGCCGCAAGCTGGTTTTTTTACGATGAACGCTTGAGTTTAGGTCAATGGGCCGGGTTGTTTATAATAAGTATCGGCATATTAATGGTAAACCTTCTAAAAACCTGATCGAAAGACACGAGGTAAGAGTACTAAACCAAAGTGGTCAGGTGCGCGCGGTTTTAAGTATCCCGAGGTTCGGGATCAGTAAATAAATTTTTCATATTAAGATTTAAATCACCGGCTTTAGCGGTCAGCTTTAGGTGCGACAATATGCTGTGATGGGCTCCACAAAAATATAGCCAGCGGCAATGTCAGTTTTCGGCGAAACTTACCTTTGAAGGAAGGAGTTTTGCATGAAGACGAAACGGTTCAGTGTGGAGCAGATTGTTGCGGTACTGAAGGAAGCCGGGGCTGGCATGCGGGTAGCGCTGATTCACCGCATCGGTGTCCGGCAAGAATGACTCCATCTCACGATTTTCGAATCCATAGCACATGCGCAGGAAGCCAACGCGATGACTATGGCATTACAATTCCGAAAGACCAAATACGGCCATTGGCGAAGTTATACCCCAAGCTAGCAATGGCCTGCTGAATCCTGTCTGGTTTAATGAGAGCAGTTCCAAATCACATTGCCCGTTGCCCGAGAAACAGGCCTACAGATGATGCCGAATAGTTGTTCCTGATGAGATTGTTGATGGGTAGTTTAAATAAAATAGGATTTGAATAATGAATGAAACATACAATTCCGAATATACAAACTACCAGACAAATAGAAATCGGTTTAGGAGATGGGTCAGGCAGGCGTATCTTAGGAAGGCAAGCTCTTTAGTTAATGGACCGACTTTAGATTTTGGTTGTGGAATAGGGGAATTGCTAACTCGATTACCTTCGGGATCAATGGGTCTTGAGTACAACAAAACAACAGTTTCATACTGCGATGCACAAGGGTTGGATGTTGTTTTTTATAATGGTTTCGAGGACGACTGGTGCTTGTCTTCAGTCCCGAAAGGAAGAAAATTCGAGTCAATGGTCATAAGTCATGTTCTAGAACACCTGGAGGAACCGGAGAAAATTCTTCCTAAATTGCTTGTTACTTTAAAATCGTTCGGTGTTGGAACGGTATTGGTTATTATTCCCGGGAAAGCAGGCTTTAAAAGTGACCCAACTCACCGTAAATTCGTAGATATAAATATGTTGAAAGAAGTTGTTAATAAAGCACCGGATTGGAATATAAAAAGTATGGAATATTATCCATTCAATATCGAACAAATTGGTAATTTTTTTATACACAATGAATTACAAGTCGTATTGGAAAGAGAAAGCGCCGACCCAACACTGTCTTGACCCGCTCGCGCAAATTGGCGCTTCTTGCGGTAAGCGGACATCAAGAGGTATACGCCCAAATGACAAGCGGACACTTCCTTGCTTAAAGGACGCTACTTCACTGCTGAATTCAAACGCCAACTGGTCGAGCAGACCTGTCAACCCGATAACTCCACTCCCGACCTCACGCAAGCGCACGAGATCAACGCCAATCAATTGCACAAGGGGCGCCGCAAGATTCTTGGCACGAACCGGCAATGTGCTGAGGCAGCATCTGTCCTGATCCCCGGGGCGATCGTGCCCGACGCGCTGATGCGGCCACCGGCCGATGCTCCGTCATCTGGCAGAATCGATCGAACTTGGCCGCGCGTATCGCTTCGCTGTATGGCCGTATCGATCCTGCTGCGCTCAAAGCATTCTCTTAATGCTGCGGCGATGATCGGCCTGCCCCTGGTACCCCGGATTGGGTACCCGCATCTTATCCAGGCATAGGAAAACAGAGAGGGTCAATCAACCTAAATTGAACTTTAGTCCAATAGGCAAGCGCAAGTGGGGTATGTAAAGATGTCAGCGGATGTCAGCGCGAAACGGACCGGAATTCACTGCCGCATTCTGATAGATGGCACTATTGCAGGTATTACAGCTTTCAGCAGATCGTGATATGAATAGAGAGTTGCCATCCGGGAATTAAACAGCATCCGGGAATTAAACAAGCAAGGGACAAAGGCAACATTATTAGCTCAGGAGTTTTCATGATGTATAACAATCCAACGCCATCTTTATTTATACAGCCCATTGTGCTTGTATTCGCCATCTTTGTTTTGACTGTAGCATGGACTGGATTTTATGTGGGGGGTGATGGAGTTAAGTTTTACCATGCTGCAAAAGAATGGCTTGAGGCTTTTCCGCCGGATATAACAGGGGAAGGAGCGGAAAGATTAGGAGTGATTCTCCCTCTGGCCGCCTCGCTGACCTTGCTGGGTGACTCCGAGTTTTCTGCCATTTTGCCAACCAGCCTGTATTATATTTTTTTCATATTACTCATTGCTTATGCATTAAGCAGGCTGACCGATCCGGTCACAGTCATCGTCGCATGTGCATTACTCGCTTCTGTACCGGTAATCGTATTTAACGCAGTGACACCCAGTTCTGATATGGCGAATTTGCTGTACGCAGCACTTTCGTTTTTCTTCTTTTACATCGCACTTAACCATGAGCGTCGAAATATGATGCTCTATTGGTCTGGTTTCTTCGTCGGCCTGGAATTCGTCTCCCATACGCAAGCTGTTGCATTGCTTCTTTTTTACGGCATTCTTTTTTTAATTGGCTATCGGATTGAACGTAAGATTTATCTCTACCTGGCATTGGGTTTCATGACAGTGGTTTTTGCGGAGATGGTCTATTACATTTTTGCTGGCTACAGCCCATTTTATCATTTCATTTACATATTACAGTCTACCCACGCGGCGGATCGGTTTGAAGGCCCCCCGCCCGAAGTCGGCGGCATTGACAACGCTGGCAATCTATATATTTGGCCGCCCATCAATCCTATTCTTTTAACTTTGATTACTCAAAAATACGGATTATTGTATTACCTTCTCTATCCTGCGTTGTGGTGGATAATACGTGGGCGTACCATTCGCGACGAGGCAACGACGCAACTTCTGCGCCTTTTGGTAGCGCTTGGTGTTATTTGGTGCTTGTTTGCGCTCATTGCGCTTAGTCAAATCAAGTTATATGCTCGTTATTATTTGGCCGCTACATGCTGCTTTTTTATCGTTGGCGTTTTTTGGCTGCGCTATGTGATATGGCCTAATCATAAAAAAATAACCATCATCGCGGTATTGTCAGTTTTAGCGGTAAATTTCTTATGCATCGAAGTGGAAAACAAGGAGCCGCGTTTTGGGGAGCGCGCCTTACTTAAATATCTTGCCGCCTCCAATGGTCAAATTTTCACGGATCCAGCTACTGCAGGGTATATCAAATATTTTTGCCGTTGGGAGCAAATTGATTGTTCCGGGATATTGATTGGTGAACCTACTCCAGGCAGCATGTATTTTTTAAACCCGAACAACTCAACCATGAGTCCTGATCCTCAGTGGAGACAGATCTGGCATCTTGAGCAACCCAGGAAATGGACAGGACGAATTATCACATCACTTGGCTTGGAGTCCCTTGTGCCTGGGGATATTTTTCGCCGCCTCAACCAGCCAAACAAAGCTGTATCTGTATATGCGATACCCGAACGGGCATACGGGTCACAGCAATAGATCGGTTAGGCGCATATCTTGTTTCAGGTCAAATAAAAATGAACCAGTATTGCGTCGAGCAGGCGTGAAGGACAACAGCGGTGGGTAATGTTTGAATTCGATAAATACGAAAAGCAGTTGCACGAGGATCGCGAACTGGCGCCACAATCGTCTTACGAAGCGGTTCGTGATATCGAGAAAATGTCCCTGCTCATGTGGGGGGAGCATTGCGTGGAATGCGCAGCCCCGAGTTGTTTCGCGAGTTGCGATCTTTATCAGAGCCGGCCTGATACACGGTGCCGACGGCTGACGTACGGGATGTATCGCAATCCCCGTTTTCCATCGGCGCGGGGCTACGGCGCGGAAGTTACCTTCAAGAAATGGGGCAAAATCGAAGCTCGCGGCAATACATTGCTGTTGCCGTCCGATATAACCCTGTGGACTGAACGCATAGTTGGTTTGTCGGCACCGCTGCTCAATGCTTTCGGCGCTTTTGTTCACCGCCTCACGAGAGACGATCGCTGGTCCTACCTGGAGCACTCACTTCTCGAACGTCTCGGCCGCTGGCTGCATCGAAAGAATGATCCAAATTCCAGGCAACAGCCGGATCTTTTCCTGCTGGAAGTATACAACCCAATGAATGTGCCGGTGCGAGTGCAACTGAGCATGTCAGTTGCAAGTGGAGCCGGCCAGTTTCCTTCGGGCCAGCTTCTCCCTCCGTTCCGGGCTTCGATGATATTGCCGACCGGCTATTCGCGGCATGAGTTCCGGCGTGAACAATTCTCGAGGATTACCGAATGCGGTCTTCCGTTTGACATCGCCATTATCCCCGACGGGGAGCTTACAGCACGCCTTGTATTTCTCACCGCCGATTTTGTGGTTCATTCTAAAGCCGTAAAGGTAGAGAGTTCCAGCCAGCCAAAAATCAAGTGTGTGGTGTGGGATCTCGACAATACCATGTGGGATGGGATATTGCTGGAGAATGAGCGGGTCGATCTTCGTCCTAATGTGATTGAATTGCTACGCTTCTTTGACGAACGGGGAATCCTGCTCAGTATTGCCAGCAAGAACGACGAGCCGAGCGCCTGGCGGCGACTGGAAGAGCTGGGCATAGCCGATTACTTTCTCTATCCCCAGGTCAACTGGCTCCCGAAGAGCGAAAACATCAGAACCATTGCGGAGCAGCTCAACATAGGTCTCGATACGTTTGCTTTTATTGATGACAATCCATTCGAACTGGAAGAAGTATCACGGGCACTGAAGGGTGTAACCTGCGTGAATGCAGTCGATATCGACAGCCTTTTCTCCAATCCCCGCTATCAGGGGGCGACCAACGAAGATGCGAGGAAACGCAGCCAGTTTTATCGTGAAGAGTTTGTACGCAAGAAAAGCGCTACACAATTTGGTTCCGACTACCTTGGGTTTCTGGCGGCATGCGAAATAAAGCTTTTTGTCGATCTGTACACGGATGACGATCTGGAACGCGTATCCGAACTTGTCCAGCGCACGAATCAACTGAATTTCTCGGGGCGCAAGTACCAGAGGAGCGAAATTTTGCCTATCCTGGCGAACCAGGAAATAGAGAAGTATGTGCTGCGTTGCACGGATAACTATGGTTCTTATGGCGCTGTAGGATTTTGTATCGTGCGGACCGAAGAGAGCGAGATACGCATTGAAGACTTCATGCTCTCCTGCCGCGTGCAGGGGAGGTTCATCGAGCAGGCTTTCTTCAATTATCTGGTGAATATACCCCGGGGGCAAAAGCCTCAGAGTTTGTGGGTTAATTTCAAACCCACGGGGCGCAATATTCCAGCCCAGCAGGTGCTCGAAAGCCTGAATTTTGCCCCATGCTCGTCGGATAATGGGCTGCGGCTCGATCTCACCACGCAGTCACTCGAGTGCAGCTTTATTTCAGTGAATTCCACGGCGACCAACAAGGGTTCCGGTTTCACGACCCCTGGTGTCCCAGTGAACTGAACTCTGCTTGACCCGAAGTAAATACCCGTTACATACCGGTCTGGATACCCGCCGAAAATAAAAGCGGCGGCGATATCATGGATTGTTCCGTATCATGGCAGAGTGCTGCCTTATCTGAACAAAAGGCGCCTCGGCGATCAATCCCGCGATCAATAACAGATAGAACAGGAAACTGAGGCGGGGCTCGTCTGCCCAGCTGTTCAAGACGCCGACGGCAAGAAAGGCCGTGAGCGACGCGCATAGTACCAGGCTCAGCGGATCACTTCTCCATGCGTGCGGCAACCATCGCACGATCGCATAGATAATGAGCGCAAGGAAGCAGAGCAGCCCAAACCAGCCCTGTTCAAAGAAAACACTTAAGTACAGATTTTCCACATGCCACGGCAGGTAGTCATCTGTCGAAAAAAACCAATGATACATGCCTTCGGAAAAATCACCATTACGCACCAGGTTTTTTCCGGAGATATCCAGCAGCGTGACATTGTCAATATCCACTACAGTGCCGGGCTGGCTGTTATAGAGTGATAGCTTTACTGGCCGCGTGAGCCGGCTTCCCGGGGGACCAAAATTCGTGGCATGAATTTGCATCTCAAAATGAGACCAATCCTTATCACCCGCATTATCTTGCAGCGGCACATTCGTACAGGTGTAAGAATAAAGCATTGCTTTTTCGCAGACCGTTGCGATCAGCGTCGGGTTTCCGGTTTCCGCACGCAAATCCATTGACAGCGTATACCATTGCTCCGCTACAACCGCCACGGTCTGCTCGAAATATAGAGGATTACCACTGCCGAGTCGTAATATGCTGTTCCCGTTTTCGTTGACGAATCCATAAGTGGCGGGGCGAGAGGGTGCATTAGAATTCCAGAAATAGGCTGCTGGAAACGAGCCTAAGCCCATGCCAAAAAGCGACGCGTTTTGCCTCTGAACAATACTAATGGCATCAGCCCAATGCGTAGTGCGCGCCTCCATGTCCTGCTCTGTTGTTGCCCAGCGTGTCTGGCTATACTGACCGCTGAAGATGGGCCATGTGATGATTGCCGCAACTCCGGCAATCAGGATTACTGCAATCATGTTGGAAAAGCGGCGTGAACGCCCCTGTGCTGCAAGCTTCAGGAAGCCGAGCAGCAGAACCAGGCTCGCCAATGCAAACGCTGCCTGGCCGCCACGGGAGAACGTCACCATCACACTATATGCCCCCAAGCCATACAGACCCACCGCCAATACCGTAACCCAGGCGCGGCGTTGCTCCCATGCAAGAAGTGCCACGAACGGCAACGCAGCCGTCAAAAAGGCTTCGATATAAGCTCCGCCAACATGCATGCCCGGGAAAGGCCCGGTGATGCGATAATCATTCTCGAAATTGAAAAGTCCCGGGAATGTAGCGCGTTCCCACAATACATAAGCTACCGTTCCTGCCAGCCCCAACGTCATTCCCAGGGCCAGGCGATTTGTGGCGCGTACCGGCTCTTCCCATTGAAGTGCCAGCAGAGGCATAAAAGCCAGAACAAATAACAAACCTTTGACCGCCCGTAACGCATTATAAGAACTGATGTAGCTCGAGAAGGCGTTATGGTCGAGTGTCGCCAGCGGGAACAAGCCGATGACGAAGCTGATTGCTGCGGATAGTACAAAAAGGAAGAACAGCAAGCGCCCCAACTTTCTCAACGAACGTTGCGGAGGCAGCCTGGAGCCGAGCCTTAGATACGCCACGCCCAGGGTAACCAGAAGTACCGTATCAAATTCGGTCCAGAACAATCGGCCGGCCCAATGCGTTAGATCAAGTAGGGGTAACAAGGCGGACACCCAGACGAGCCACAGGCCGGGCTGCCACCAGATCAATGCCGCATATACGATAAGAGATAAAAAAACCCAGCCTGCGCTGAGTGGAGTCGTTATCGCAGCCCAGGCCGCAACAACGATAGCAAGGACACCAGCGGCCACTGCCCAATGAGGGCGTTCCTTCGAGAGAAGCCGCTCAGATCGATGGATTTCCGCAAACTTTCTCAGAACCGGGGGCAAATAATGACGCGGGGCAATTTCCTCAGGCTTGAACCGCGCAGATGATGCCGTTGTGTCTGGTTGAGTGGTAGATAGTGCATGGAGCAGGCGATATGCTCCCATCGCTGCCGCTGCCGCTATCAGAACATTGGTCGGATCTGGATGCTTCGCAGCAATGAAGAGCTTGCCGGCTTCAATAATACATGCAGCTATTCCAGCGACCAGTCCAGCAACGGCTGCTCTCCGCTGGAAGTCTTGTTGCCTTCCGCTCGGGAAACAGCTCCAGTGCCAGATCCATAAGCCTGCCCCGATAGGCAGATAAAGCGCGGCTTGAAATAACAGGCTTGTAAGTGCTACTGTTTCAGTGGTGAAGTAGTGATAGTAAAACGGTATAAAGCGTATGTCTCCAAGCCTCTCCAACCCCTCGGATGCTCCCAGTCGCTCGCCAGAAAACCAGCCGTTCAACCACGCAAGCGCCGCAAGGTAGGGGAAGATGCACAGGCCCAGTATCGGGTTGATATATCGGCGTAGTGCCAGCCAATCCAGGTTCCTGACGAACGGTATCAGCCCGGCTCCAAGCGCCAGACCTGCTGCACGTGAGATAACCGAGGCTCCCTGACTGATGCCGGACGCAATCGTCAATTGCAGGCTTTCGATCAGAACGCCCAGTATTGCACCCGTAATTGCTGCGGAAAGAAGTAGGGAAGGCAGGTGGTATTGCCTGGAATGTCGAAAGATCAGCGCGGCCAGCGGGGCAACCAGCAGCGCCTCCGGGATGAGTCGTAAAAAGCACTTTTCACCGCAATTCGGGGCAAACACCCAGCCGGCGTTACCGGAGGCCAATTTGTCCCGCCACTCGTCGAAGGACAGTAGAAAATCATAAGGAAATAAGCTGAGTACCGCATACAACAGGGCGTACGCGACCAGTACACGCTGCCGTGCCTGCGCACCTCCACTGGCAATGGTTCGTGGCAGATGCGTCAGGTGTTTCCCAATAACAGGCCAGAGCGCAATCCCTAATATCGAGCCGGCAAGCTCTGCAAAAATATCGTTCAGCGAGACGGTTCGAGGAGCAAAGAATTGCTGGATAAATTCCACGCCTAGCGCAACTGTCAATGAAAACAGCAGCGACAACAGCATGCCGATCGACATTAACCGGGGTTGTCGATTTTCTCCGACCAGCCAACCGCAGAGCAGCAGTCCGAAAGGGATATATAAAAGCAGGTTGGCTACCAGGTCTGCGCGGCTGGCCACTCCCAGTTTCAACAGCGGGATATGCTGGAAATTTGCCCATGCGGCGGCAAGCGAGAGGTCATTCCAGTGGAATGGAAGCAAGCTTCCATATACGATAATCACCAGATAGACCAGGACAGGCCCAACAAGCGATGATCTGTTGAGCTGATATTGCCCTGTCGAGTTCATGGCGTTAGTCAATGATGTGGCTCAGAGAGAGATGCGCATTTTTGTTCGATGCTGTAGGGCTAAATTGGCTTCACGCCCGCCGCAGCCTGACTCATCCCGCCTCAACCAGCCAATGACTGTCAGAGTTAGGTCAGCGCTCGTCTTGAAACGGGTTCTTCTTTCACGTTAACCCGCAGCCGAAGGCATCAGCGGAAATTTCAGTATTCTGTATAGGCTTACCCTCGGCAGTTCAGGCGGGGATGAGAAGCTCATTCGGGAGTGGGAACGGGAAAATCAAGCTGAGCGGCCCTCCGCAGGAATGATATCGCCAGTCCTGATCGATCGAGGCAATAGCCTGATAAACCAATGCCATATCGGACTCTGCACCATCACGATTGCGATGACCGTGCCAAAGTAGATCACGGCGTATCGAAGCAATAATTCACCTGGACCTGCAAGCTGAGCGCGATCACTGCTCAGCAGGAACTGCATCGCGGAAAAAACCTGCCCGTACTTGATGATTACCTGCTCAAGGCCGAAATATAGCGCAAGGTAGCTTAAAAGGCCAGCCACGAGTACCCATATCGCCGTCCTTATTATGTCCCTCCCTCGCAGAACGAACGCCAATCCTGCTTTCGTTCCAGCAAACGTGATTATGATCACAGCCAGGCTGATCAGAAAAAAGGCGCCTACGCTGCCATTATCCGCCATGAGCTCGACTAGATTGTCTGTGGATGCTTCGCGAACGACGACATAATAAGCAATTGGCATAATCACGCAGGCACCGGGTGCCCATCCGGATAGTGCTGTTCCCGCATTCTCAAGAAAATGCCATGCACCGATGAGACTGCCCGCTGTCGCTGCCACACTCCATATGCTGAACAATGCCACGAAACGGCCCAGCAATTCCCATTCCCATGGCCAACCCAGAACAGCTGACCCAACCACGTCGTGGATGCTCTCCGTGGGTACGGCAGACCATACCAGCAGCCATGCGACTAGACCGTGCAGCAAGACCAGCGGCACAAAAGCGAGCAGATATCGCCCCCCTCGCATCAGCCATCGCAAGATCAGCACCGGAAAACCCAGTGTCCAGTACAGCAGCAGGCCTAGCAGCAGCAGGGATCGAAAAGGATGTCCTTCATATACAAGTTCCCTGACATTATAGGGGGTCAAAGGAGATTTTGTGATTGCCCAGGCAATCGCTACCCATATGGCAATCCCTGCTGCGATTCGGGCGAGCAAACGCCTATTGCTCGGTTCTGCGCTTATTTCTCCACTCATTTCTGCGGCCGGTTTCCTCGGAATAGCAGGGGCGGCGAGTGGCTGTGAAGAAGCTTTTTCTCCAGCCTCTCGTCCGCGTTCAGTGCCCGCTCCTTGTATCAGGGGCAATACAAAGCCTGTCAGCAGCACCAATACAGGTTCGGTAATATCCGCCGTCCGGCCCAGCAGGGCCATCTGCATGAGTTCGATCAGAAACGACCATATGACGACGCCGGCTACGGCTTTGTGATGGCCGATTCCCAGTTTCTGCGCCAGCCAAAGCAGAGAAGTATAAATAAACAGAGATTGTGCCAATCCTCGGGCGGCAGTTTCCATTGATCCCTGGAGCATGGTTGCAAACGGAATCCCGTTGAAGCTGCCACCCGAACTGGGAGAGAAAGGTGTTATCCCGACAATAGTCCAGGCGATGAGGAGTGCCAGGAAGGCTGTTTCAATAATTATCCTCGCGCGACCAAGCCGCAGCGCCATGAGACATCCAGCGTAACCCGCCAGCAATCCGATCACAGTCGATGCTTTCAAGGTCAGATTCACGATGACAATTTTTCCCAGCAGGATCAGTGCAAGCGTACCTGTCAACCACGAGGCTAGCGGGCGGCTCAACGCCAGTATTGCGCTGGCAACAGCAAACATACCCGCTGTCTGCATAAGGAACTCCGGGAAGGAGAAGCTGAAATCGAGGAAAAGCGGCTTCAGCGCGTCCTTGAATTTCTGCCAATCAAGAGAGGGGACCAGAGGTATCAATTGGCTGAGCAACCACAGCGCCAATATCGATAATGGAAGGAGAGAAGAATAATCGAATGACGCTGCCTTCTCTTTATTCTTCCTGAAATGTGCCGCAACAAGGTGAGCAGTCCACATGCCCGAGATCGTGCCGACCATATTCCACACCACATCGGTTAACGCTGCAGATCGGGATGGCAGCCAAATCTGTGCAAACTGAAGAGCGAATGCGTACACGAATGACAGAAAAAACAGGACGATGAACTCGTTCCTGCCGCTCGTTCCGGAACGCGGAAAGATAATACCGGCCATGCCCAGTGGAAAAAACAGTGCGATATTGCCTAATACATCCCCCGGGGAAGTGAACCAGTGGAAGTCAGTAAGAAATCTATGAACACTGCCTGCGGGAGAGGCGGAAAAATTGCCGGGGTATAGTGACCCGTAAGCAATCAGTAACAGGATGATCGCGAGGATTCGCGTTCCGGAATGTTGTTCAGTCGAAGAAAAGGGCCGGCGATTTTTCATGGGTTGCGGGTACAGGCTTGATTTCCAGTACGAGGAGCCGACGAGGTGCTTTTTTTTCGGGGGCGTATGCTCCTATTCTTTTCATGTCGTATGAACTGCCATCGAAATCCCGATCGGCGTCCGGATAGACGGTAAAACGAGGAATATCTTCCGCGTTCCTTGTTGCCTCGGGCAGGGCAGCCGCCAAGGGGCTAAGGTTCATCTCTCCCAGTGGCGCAAACGGGCGATCAAGATAGTTCGAAGCCTCGTCGAATTTGCCGACCAGATTGCTTCCCATGAACGCGCTGTTTACGGGCGATTCTGCAAAAACGATATTTGAAACGACAAATTGAGGATACCCTGAGCCTGATTCGTGATGGGCCAGCCTGATGCCCGCTCCCTTCGCTAACACAGTATTGTGGAAAACACTGACCGATCGGGGCGTGTCATTGTGAGGCTGGATGCGAACCGCATCGCCAAAATGATTTACAAACACGTTATTGTACAGAGCAATATTCCCTTCACCCTGGAACAATGATTCGTGCGGATTCTGATAAAAGAAATTGCCATAGATGAGATAAAGATCATTTGAGCCGGGGCCGGTAAGAGGCCAGTGGCCGATCAGTACGTTGGGGCGTGCCGACTCCCCGGATCCGCCGTTAGCCTTGCTGAAAACATTATGGCGGATAATCGTTGTGTTATGTCCGTGTGGCATTCCCGGCAGCACGGGGCGAGGCGCCTGATGCTTGATCTGCAAGTTGTAGCCAATCGTGTCAACGATCAGATTGTGCTCGATCAGGCCTGCCACAAACGGCGCGCGGCCGTCCGAATTGCCGAGATAGAGTCCAGTGCCGGCGCCTTCGACGATATTGTTGCGTATTATCCAGTTCCAGGCGGGGCATTTGGTGGAGATGGCAACGGTCTGCTGGTTGTTGCCATGGCCGCGCACCCGTAACCCTTCGAGGGTAATGTGATGTGCCCAGTCGGCATGTCCCTCACATTTTACTCCGCTGACAGGTAAGTTGTTGCCCTCGATGTCCAGATCCTGAAGGGTGATGTAACTGGAGTTGAGGATGCTGATGGTGTTATGACCCGGCCGCGCCAGGAAGACCGGCCGGTTTTTTGCGTTGACTCCGCTAATCGTGATGCGCGCATCCGGGGTTCCATGAAGATGGTGGACTGGCAACCCCTCCTTATAATTCCCTGGGGCGAGTTGCAGGTGGTCGCCCGGCTTGAGTCCCTTCAACAGCATCCGATAACTGGAGGGCGCTCCCCTATACGTCGTGGCCGCAGAAACGGGTGCACATCCAGAAACGATGTGGGCGAGCATGTTCGCAAGCAGTAAAAAAAGGACCTGTCCTGGTTTCATCGTTATTCGTTACAACTGTCTCGATCAATGCACTGTGAAGGCGATGCGATGATGCATGCCGGCTTCGCCCCGCGAGATTGCAAATACTTGCCTTTTCAGCTATAGTAAATGCAACTCTGTTGCAAATCCACAAATCCATTGGTTAATCTTCAGAAAAAAGCCGAAGAGATGATCCGTCACCGCGGGGAGCGTATCACCCCCGGACGGATTCATATTCTTGCCATGCTACTGTCGGAGCGGCGGGCTGTCACGCATCATGAAATTGAAGAGCGATTGAAGGGTGAACATCGGTTTGATCGGGTCACGCTCTATCGGGTGCTGGAGTGGCTGAATGAGAAAGGTTTTGTGCATCGGCTGGTGAGTGCGGATAGAGTCTGGCGTTTTCGTGCCAACATTCATGAATATTCCCAGCAACATGCTCACTTTGAATGCTTGCGTTGCACAAAGGTAGTCTGTCTCGATGACTTCGAGACTGCGCATGACTTTGAGCTGCCGGCAGGTTACCGCTCACGGGAAGTTGAGTTGACCGTTAAAGGCTTGTGTGCCGAATGTACCGGGAAGTTGAGTTGACCGTTAAAGGCTTGTGTGCCGAATGTACCTGATCGATGAATCGTTGCTGGTGCAGTAAAGAGGACGATGAATAGCGGTTGGTCGATAATGTTGCGTAAGCAATTATTCCTGGTTCTGGTGCTCGCGCTAGCATGGGTGCCCGTCCTTCAGGCGGCGCATGCGCTGACTCACGTCGGGGAAATCACCTCCAGCTCCATCGTTTCCAGTTCGGAAACGATGGAGGGCACCGCAACCGAAAGTGTAATCCCTCCTGTGGCTGACGAGGCGGATGGCGAGGCCGACAATGACCGGCTCTGTCTCGACTGCCTTGCGCTGACAGGTTTCAGCGTTATTTTCTCTATCCTTGTAATCGTATTTTCGAGTCAGACAAGACGCCAGGCGCGTCTTTATCGAAAATCACAGCCTCTTTTCTTCAATTCTTATACTCCCTACTCCACGCGCGGTCCCCCCGCGCAAGCATAGGCTACACAAGGCCACAAGGCGGTATTCCGCCAGGAGATTCTGACCGGGATCGTCAGGTGTTTACGATCGATCGGGCAGATATCCAGTAATCCAGTAAATCATACTTATCCAGAGTGATCAGCATCCGGCCATACCTGTCGCCTCTTTGCGGCGGTAAAGTCGCGTCACTCTGATTACCAGTTTCCCTGCAGATTCAGGCAATCAACATGAGTTGTACAAATTGTGATTTTGCGTGCACGCCTGTTCTCCGTGCACATGGAAGACCGCAGCCATATGCTGCATTGGCAATGGCAACCTTGCTGGCAGCGCTCGATGCATCCTCCGTTCAGGCTCAGGAAGCGGAGAAAATTGAGGTACTCAATCCCGTAGTTGTCACCGCAACACCTTTTGAGGACCGCACTGAGCTGGATATAGCCCAGCCCGTCTCTATATTGAAGGGTGATGATTTGCGGAGGAAACGCGAAGCCAGCCTGGGGGATACCCTCTCCCATGAGTTGGGCGTGACATCGAGTTTTTTCGGACCGGGCGCCGGGCGTCCCATTATTCGCGGCCTCGATGGGCCACGCATCAGGGTGCTGGAAAACGGCATCGGTACACTCGATATCTCTTCGATCAGTCCGGACCATGCCGTCACTGCCGAATCTCTCAATGCGTCCCAGATCGAAATCCTCCGTGGTCCATCGACCCTGCTCTATGGCAGCGGCGCATCGGGTGGCGTGGTCAACGTCGTGAACGGCCGCATTCCAAAACAACTGTTCAAGTCGATAAAAGGCAATATCGAAGCGCGTGGGAATACCGCCACCGAGGAACGCGCCGGTGCCTTCAATGCAAGCGGAAGTATCGGGCAGGCGTCCTGGAGCGTGGGAGGATTCAAGCGCAAAACCGACGATTACCATATCCCGGGACGCGCGAATGAGAGTGAGCCGGGCAGCCGGAAAGGAATCGTCGAGAACAGCGCCATCAATTCCGGCGGCTTGTCAGGGGGCGGCTCGTATGTCGGAGAAAGAGGCTTCGTAGGCGGCTCGATCTCCGGAATGGCCAATGAATATGGCGTCCCCAGCCCGGAAGGCTCGAAGATCGATCTCAAACAGATGCGCTATGATTTGGCGGGTGAGCTGGACAAACCCCTGGCCGGTTTCGAGAAGCTCAAGGTGCGCATGGGCTACAACGACTACAAGCACAATGAAATCGAAAGCACCGGTGAAATTGCGACCCGTTTCAAGAACCGGGGGCTGGAGAGCCGCGCCGAACTCTCGCATTCCGCGGTGGCAAACTGGAAAGGCGTATTCGGCGTGCAGTTTCGCGACCGGCATTTTTCCGCCCTGGGTGAGGAGACCGTGGTACCCGTTACCAACTCGTACTCGATAGGCGTTTTCCTGGTGGAGGAACGCAACTGGAACCGGTGGCGCCTGGAACTCGGCGGCCGCGGCGAGTATGCTGCCCAGAATCCCAAAGACGATCATCCGTCACGGTCCTTTGGTCTCTACAATGTCTCCGCCGGGATTTTATGGAAATTCCTGGATGGTTACGGATTGTCATTGACCGGGGTTCGCGGTCAGCGCGCGCCTGCGACAGAGGAACTGTATATCCATGGGGCGCATCGTGGAACCGCCACCTTCCAGACCGGAGATAATGGATTGAGAAGCGAGACCACAAACAATGTCGATCTGGCATTGCGCAAGACCAGCGGTATGGTGACGTGGAAGGTCAATATATTCCATAACTGGATCGGCAATTATATTTTCGTCCGAAGTGCGGATACGAATGGAGATGGCATACCCGATCGGGTAGACCCTGAAGGAACGCTCGACCCGAGGGGCGAGTTTCTGGTACAGAACTTTACACAAGGCGGGGCCAGATTTTACGGTGCCGAAGCAGAAACCGTTCTCACGTTGAAGCCGGACGAAATCAATCTGCGCCTGTTCGCGGATTACGTACGGGGAAAACTCGATAACGGGGGCAATGTGCCGCGCATCACGCCGTTACGCTTCGGTCTGGAATTCAATCACAGAACCGGCCCCTGGACATCGAATATAAGCGCGACCCGCGTGATGCGCCAGAATGATGTGGCGGAACTGGAGACAAGCACGCCCGGGTATACGATGGTGAACATGGAGGTAAGTTACCGCATCAAGAAGACGCGCTCCAACGGCATTCGAATCTTCCTCCAGGGCAGAAACCTGCTCGATGAAGAGATGCGTGTGCATACGTCTTTCCTGAAGAACTTCGCGCCGTTGCCGGGCAGGGCGCTCGTCGCTGGCCTGCGAGGAGAGTTTTAACGGGCAGAGCAGATTCGGCTGATGGAGATGCAGGCCCAAGAGCGGATGAGCTGAGCGCCCAGGGTAATCCGCCACCGTAAAGGCTGGCGGTGCTTCTCAAAGCTTGCCTTTGTTTCTGCTTACTCCGATTGAGTGAAAGGTACAATCTCTCTTCTACCGGCCACCGGTCCCGCCACCTCCTACGAACTGCGCATGCCGGACGGAAGCAAGCAGGTATTCGCCCAGAGCGATGGGGCGGCCGTATTCCCGCGCCGCATGTTCCTGAGCCAGATAATCGATCCGGCAGGCAATGCGCTGACATTCAACTACGACGGACAGTTGCGCCTGGTGTCGCTCACGGATGCGACCGGCCGAAGTACCCTCTTCAGTTATGAGCTCCCCGCCAATTCCCTGCTCGTAACCGGAATAACCGATCCGTTCGGACGCCATGCCGAGCTGGCATATAACGAGAACCGGCGTCTTGCCTCGATCACCGATGTGATCGGCATTACTTCCTCCTTCAAATACGACACGGGCGGGCTCATCAACGAGATGACGACACCGTATGGAACCCATCGGTTTGCATATGGCGAGGGACCGTCCAACTCCCGCTTCCTGGAAATGACTGATCCGATGGGATTCACCGAGCGGTTGGAATTCCGTCATCAGGCCCCTGGCATGCCCTACAGTGATCCGGTAGCGCCCACCAGCATCGGTGCACAGAATGTTTATCTCTACTACCGCAATACCTTCCACTGGGACAAGCATCTCTACCCCATCACCCATACCGATTACACTCAGGCCCGGATCATTCACTGGCTCCACAATCCGGCGGGACAGACCTCGCCGATCATAGAAAGCAGGAAGCAGCCTCTTGAGCGGCGTGTCCGGAATATCTATCCGGGACAGGGCACCAAATATTACGAAGGCAGCGCGGCAACGCCCATCGCGATAAACCGAGTTCTGGATGATAGCTCCACACAGGCAAGAACCTTCACCTATAACAGCACCGGCAAGCCGCTGACAGTCACCGATCCTACAGGGCGCAAGACTTCCTTTACCTACGCGCCCAACGACATCGATCTCGTTTCCATCCAGCAGACCACGGGCAGCGACCAAGCCACGCTAGCGGCCTTCACCTACAACAGTCAGCACCTTCCCCTGACAGCCACCGATGCGGCGGGAAAAACAACCTCCTATACCTATAACTCGGACGGGCAGGTAACGGGTGTGACCGACGCGCTCGGGCAGACCACGCGCTATGCCTATGATGGGCTGGGGCGGCTGATATCGATCACCAATCCGGATAACGCGGTGCAGCACAGCTTCACCTATGACGCTTTCGACCGCGTTGCCACCGCCACCGATTCGGAAGGCCATACCCTGGCCTATGAATACGATGCCATCGACCGGGTTACGCAAATCCTCTATCCCGACGGAACCAGCACCCAGAATACCTACGACCTGCTCGACCTGGTGGAAACAAAGGACCGGATGGGGAGGGTCACGAGCTACAGCTATGACGCCAACCAGCGCATGACCTCGATGACCGACCCATGGGGCAGGTCACGAGCTACAGCTACTACCGCAACGGGGTGTTGCGCAGCATCACCGACGCCAATGGGAATATGACACGCTGGGATATCGATATCCAGAGCCGTCCCATCGCCAAGGTCTATGCCGACGATTCCAGGGAAACCTATGCCTATGACAGCGCAAGCCGCCTGATAAGCGTAACCGACGCTCTGGGGCAGACCAGACAGTATGGCTATACGAAGGACGACCAGCTCGCGGCTCTGAATTATGCCAATGCTCTAAGTCCCACACCTGGCGTAAGCTTTGCCTACGACCCGTATTTCCCGCGCAGAACCACCATGACCGATGGGGCGGGAACCACCCAGTTCCAGTATGGCGCTGTCGGTTCCCTGGGGGCGCTCAAGCTGACGGGTGAGAACGGGCCATATGCCAATGACGAGATTTCCTATCAGTACGACGCTTTGGGGCGGATGACCAGCCGCAAGGTGGATACGGTCACGGAATCCTTTGCCTATGACAAGCTCGACCGCGTCACCCAGCACACCAACCCGCTTGGCTCCTTCAATTTCAGCTATCTGGGCCAGACCGGCCAGCTTTTAAGCCAGCAGTCCGGAGCCGTGGGGACGCAGTGGGGCTATGAGGACAACACCCATGACCGCCGCCTGAAGTCGATCACGAACAGCGGTCTGGTGCGGGGTTTCCACTATGCCACCACCCCGGAAACCAGATTTCCACCCTGACGGAAACCGCAGGAGGAGCAGCGCAGAAGAGCTGGCACTATGGCTATGATGGCGCTGACCGCCTTCTCTCTGCGCAGCCTTCATCCGGGGGAAGCTTCAGCTATGGCTATGACACAGCTGACAACCTCACTTCCCTCAATGGTGCGATGGCGCATTACAACGCCGTTAACCAGCTCACGAGCTTCAACAACGAAAGCTTCATTTACGACGCCAATGGCAATCTGAAGGATGACGGAGTCCGGACCTATCAGTGGGATGCCGAGAACCGACTGCTCTCCATCGGCTACAAGAACGATGCCAGTAAGACCACCACCTTCCGCTACGATGGCATGGGACGGCGGTTGGCTATCGTCGAGACGAATGGGGGAGCAACGACAGAAACCCGCCATCTCTGGTGCGGCGATGTGTTGTGCCAGGCCCGCACGGCAGGCGATGTGGTTACACGCCGCTATTATCCGGAAGGCATGGCAATCCCGCAGGGCGGCACCCTGCTCTATTACGGCACCGACCATCTGGGATCTGGAGGTGAGACATGCCGAGAGCTTATTCCGAGGACTTGCGCCGCCGGGTGGTGGCGGACGTGGACAAGGGCCTGAGTATCAGGGCGGTGGCCGATAAATATTCAGTCAGCCCGTCATTCGTATCGAAGACAACCTGCCTGTGGAGACAGGAAGGGAGCGTTTCCCCGCGCAGGATCGGGGGCTATCGGCCTCATGCGCTGAAAGCCCATGTGGCTTTGGTCAGGGGCAAGCTTCTGGAGGACAAGGGAATAACGCTTAGGGAGTTGCGCGACTGGATTGAAGAGACTTTGGGAGTTCGTGTCCACATTTCCTCCGTTGACCGGTTTATCCGCTCGCTGGGATACAGTTATAAAAAAAACACTGCGGGCCAGCGAACAAGAACGTGCTGACGTGGCGGCGGCAAGGCTCCTCTGGCGGGACTGGCAAAAGAGCTGCGACCCTGCGCGCCTGATCTTTCTCGATGAAACGGG
>Ga0182738_1000185_pt1 | contig 97718 bp, 94 predicted proteins | sample eDN5th30CBELigMG_FD_128876 | JGI IMG/M metagenome (GOLD analysis project Ga0182738, IMG submission 128876) | Enriched Miracle-Growth compost microbial communities from Emeryville, California, USA - eDNA 5th pass 30_C BE-Lig MG (version 2)... ... | reverse complement strand
GTGAATACGCCGATCCCCTCATAACTGTCGCCTCCTCCACCACCTTGACAGTATGATAGTAAATCACCTCCTTACTCACCAGGAAATCCTCTTTGATTCAGGTTATTTGCAGAATGCTCTAATGAAAACTTAAAAGGTATATTAGTTGTGCTAATCAGTGTTCCATGGAAAACTGCTGCCATGGTCAAACGCAATCTCAACGATCTCCTGTACTTCGTCACCGTGGCGCGGGAGGCAGCTTCACGCGCGTCGCCTCGCTGCTGGGCGTCGCGCAGTCGGCCCTCAGCCAGGCCATCAGCGGCTTAGAGGCGCGGCTGGAGATCCGGCTGCTCACGCGCACCACGCGCAGCGTGTCGCCCACGGGGGGCGGGAGCGCCTGCTCAATGCCATTGGGCCACCGCTTCGACGAGATTGATGCGGAGTTGGATGAGCTGACCGAGATGCGGGACAAGCCGGCCGGCACGGTGCGCATCACCTGCGGAGAGCACATCCTTCGGACCACGCTGCTGCCCAAGCTCACGCCCTTTTACCCGAGCCGCAAGCAACCTTCCCATGCCTTCTCACTGGTACTTGATGCGCTGCGGTGGACTGCGCCTCCTAGTTCCAAAAAGCGATAACCCCGACGGGCTGCTTCGTCCATCCATGGGCGCGGACTGGCGCCGTCTAGCCGAAAGGGGCGTTAGGCGAATGTAGCGAGGGGATTTCCAAGCACGGGTGGTTCGCATCCGTGGTCGAGCGCGCAATTGCTGGTCAGCCCCGAGTGTGGTGCGAGCATCCTTGGACGCTCATGGATGCCGTTGGATGAACTTTGTTGCCGAAGGCGAAAAACAAGGCTATAATTAAGGTCTTCGCTGATCACCACAGTGGAGAAAGTGATTGGGAAACAGAGACTTAGCGCTCTAGTGCATGACTCGTTTCCCGCTCCAGTCAGTTACTGGGAAAATGGATCATTGCTGCGGTCTCTGCCGGATTGACTTGAGGGACTCAGGCTAAAAATATCCGTTTTCCCTTTTTGCTTTTTGTTCTCGCACCGCAATGGTGCCAAAGTGGCAATACGGTCGCCGTAGGTCGTAGTAAGGCGGGGTGGCAGAGTGGTTATGCAGCGGCCTGCAAAGCCGTGGACGCCGGTTCGATTCCGACCCCCGCCTCCATAGACCCATCCAACAACATTCAAAATCCAACAACATTCAAAAACCCGTCCAAGTGCAACTGCGGGTTTTTATTGTTTTCTGCAGCGATTGCAGCAATTGAGGTCGATGCCTCAGGTGTGTGCAAGATCAAGGTGTGGGACAAAAACAGCGCGCATGAGCGTTTATGCAAGCACTTTGACCTATTTCGGGAGGGCAATAGTCAGAAGCCAGTCGGGAGTAAAACCTGAAAATTTCGTTTATCTCTCCTTCCGATAAATTCGATAGGTAATATATCTGCCAGTACTCGACTTCGCTTGCGGAGAGCTGCAGGAATAATCGGATTCGGCGACCTGCACGACATCGCAGGATATTTCACCCCTGCCAGTGACCCTCCCGCGCCAATCGATACCGCCGGAGTGAAGAAACAGGAATCATTGCAACGACTTGAATAAACTCGAGTATGTATGCTTCCGAACAGAGCAAACTTGTTTTCCGAGCTAGGATAAAGCATTCTCTGCTTTTAACTTTAACAAATTGAGATAAGAAACCCTCATCCTCAGATGCCTGGGAGTTTCCCGGGTAGCGCCAGAGGGAGGTTCTAAAAGTATTTGATAATTCGGAGGCATAGCATGGTTGCAGATAAAGAGCGAGGAAAAAGCGGTGACAAGCGTGGTTTTGCTTCAATGGATGCAAACAAGCAGCGTGAAATCGCCAGTAAAGGCGGCAAGGCGGCCCATTTGAAAGGTACTGCCCATGAGTTCGATTCTGAGGAAGCACGCGAGGCGGGCAGAAAAGGGGGCAGGGCGGCTCATCTGAAGGGTACGGCGCACGAGTTTGATTCGGAAGAGGCACGCGAGGCGGGCAGAAAGGGTGGCAAAGCCGCACACGAGAAGGGTACGGCGCATGAGTTTGATTCCCAGGAGGCGCGGGAAGCAGGGCGCAAAGGCGGGGAATCACGTGGAAAAGTCGGTTCACATGTTGAGCATGAGAAGGAGGTTCCATACTCGTCGAGAAGGGGGAAATCCGGGCAGCACGACAAGAGTGGCAACTCAAATCACACTAACCGGTAGAACCTTCTACACCATTGCCTGAGTGGGACGGTCTTTTTCGTATCCGCCTTGAGCAGCATGAGCAGCAGCCTACCCTTCGGCGAGCCATTCTGACCATCGTTCATCTTTCGACTTGCTCAGCGCGAACGGGGAGGAGGGAAGGGTTCGGAGAAACGAACCCCCAGTATCTTCCGGCATGAAATAAACGCGAGACATTCCTGGAACTCATTTCGTGGCTAAAGCTTGGAGATCAATGATTGCGCGTCGAAAGGCGCTCTTACTTTGATATCGTTATCGAAGTAACAGTAGATATCGCGAGGTATATGCGGCGGCTGATGTGGTGAGATGAGATGCGCGTCGTCGGGTTGTAAACCTTCGCGCCAGAGTCGAATCCGTTGCGCCCAACGTACCAATGCTTCATCGGTATATCCGCTCGCATAAATTTCCTGATCACCGTGCAGGCGGAGATAGAGGAAATCTGCCGTTACGTCTTCACGGTAGGGCCATTTTCTTGCGGTATCTGCAATGACCAGTGCGATATTGTGCGCGCGCAGGAGTTCTACGAAGGTTTCATCGAGGAAGCTGTCGTGCCGTATTTCAACGGCATACCGTAGAGGACGTTTTGCGCTGATCGCCAGGCGTGCGCGCCCCGTCATGCGTTTGTCCCGGTGGCGGGCCAGATGCAGAGCCTGTTCGGTGTCTCGCGGCAGGAGGTCGAAAAACCCCTTCATCCTGTCCTGATCATAGTGAAAATTGGGTGGGAATTGCCACAAGATGGGGCCGAGTTTTTCCCGGAGGTTGAATATTCCCGAAGCGAAGAAATTGGCGAGTGGAATGTCGATGTCGCTCAGGCGTCGGATATGCGTGATGTAGCGTGATCCTTTAACGCTGAAAACAAAGCCAGGGGGCGTATCATCGTACCAGTGCTGAAAGCTGTCCGGTGTCTGCAGGGAGTAGAAGGTTCCGTTTATCTCGATAGTCGGTAATATGCTGGCAGCATATTCAAGCTCGCTGTGCTGGGGAAGTCCGGAAGGATAAAATACGCCGCGCCAAGGCGGATAACGCCAGCCGGAAATGCCAATGCGCGTCTCGCTCACCCGCTCTCAACTCCGTCCACGCGGTAGTTCTTCACCTTCAGTCGTATATGCAGGGGGAACATAAAAATTGAGTGTTCGGAGCAGGTCTTCTCCCGTATTGCGGATTTCATGCTCATCGCCACGCTCGATGAGCAAAAGAGAGCCCTCGCCCAGGCGATAGCGCTTATCATTTATGGTTGCAATACCCATTCCCGAAACGACATACAGCCACTGGTCAGCACCGCGGTGGCGATTATGTGGACCCCCTTCTGACTTTCCTGGAAGTAAAACCATTTCGGCCGCCTGCGAACTCGGGTTACCAAGAACGATGCGAAATCCGATTTCGAACTGCAGATTTTTCCGTTTCATCCATTTCTCCCCATCTCATCCATTACAGAAATTTGACAGCAGAAAAATAACCCCGTTTCGCGAGAAGGGGCGGCAGGGGGGGAGACAAGGGGAGACGGGGAAGGATTTAAGCAGAATGGTCGACCGAACAGAGCATTGCCTCAGTGTAAGTCAGCCGAGAAAGGGCTTGGCCAGCTTGAGATCGTCCACGAAGCGCTCGTACTCTTCGTCCTTGTTTTCCTCCGGTACACGCAACAGGAACGAGGGGTGGACTGTAATCAGCAATGATACATCCGCTGCGTATTCGAGTAATTTCCCCCGGTTGACTTTGACAGGAGTGGCGCGCCCCAGCAGTGAGCGAGCCGCAGTGGCGCCTAAGGCAATGATCAGACGAGGGGCTATCAGTTCAATTTCCCGTTGCAGCCAGGCATGACACGCCAAGATTTCCGCATCGACCGGTTTCTTGTGCATACGTCGCTTGCCACGCAGTTCGAATTTGAAGTGCTTGACCGCATTGGTAACATAGAGTTCTTCTCGCGACACACCGACTGCTGCCAGCGCGTGCGACAGAATCGATCCCGCCGGTCCGACGAATGGATGGCCTGCAATATCTTCGCGGTCTCCAGGTTGCTCGCCAACGAGCATGACTGATGCGCGTGGGGAACCTTCTCCGAAGACAGTTTGCGTGGCATGTTCCCAGAGGTGACAGGCGCGGCAATTCGCGGCTGCTTTACGCAGGGAAGCGATGGTGTTTCCGGCGTGTTCAACAGGATGTGAAGTGTCTGGTTGAGGCGTTTTCATCTGCTGAAAGGATGGACAGGGTCAGGGTCAGGAGACAGGGATGTTATCTTAACCTTCAGTACTGAATTCTTCGTTTTTATCTGTATCGGGAGCAGCCTCGGAAGCTCCATCGGCGGTGAGTTCAAACCAGAACACACTGCCGACGTCGACAGTGCTTTCCACGCCGATTGCCCCGCCCATCAGTTCAACCAGTTGTTTCGTCACTACCAGGCCAATGCCTGTGCCTTCCACAGACCCTGCTTCCTGTCCGAGCCGGTTGAATTGCTGAAAAAGCTGTGTCAGTTTTTCCGGCGGCAATCCCATCCCGGTATCGCGCACACTTATGCGGAGGCGTCCGGGCATGGTCATGGAGCAACTCACTTCGACCGTGCCACCCTCGCGATTGTATTTGATTGCGTTGGAAAGAAGATTGATCAGAACCTGCTTCACCCGCGTTCGGTCGGCCCGAACGAAGAAGCCCATGTCCGATGATGGCGGAAAGATGAGTTGTATGTTTTGCTCCTGGGCCTGCGGTTCTACCATGGTCCGAGACTCGACCATGACCTCTCCGATGCACATCGGTTCCTGCGCAACAACCAGCTTGCCGGATTCAATTGCGGCGAGATCGAGGATTTTATTTATCAATTCAAGTAGATACCATCCTGCAGAATTGATCTCCTTGAGCATGGTCATTTGCGTGAATGTCGGCGGCGGAGAACTCGATTCCATCAATTGGGCAAAACCAAGCATGACATTCAGCGGGGAGCGCAATTCGTGGCTCATGCTGGAAAGAAAATCTGATTTTGCCAGATTGGCTTTTTCCGCCTCTGTCTTGGCTTTGATCAGTTCCTCTTCGATCAGCTTGCGGTGGGTAATATCGCGCCGCAACTCCTCATTCACCCGCGCCAGCTCATCGGTGCGCTTAGCCACGAGTTCTTCGAGGCGAAAACGATGCTGCTTCAACTCCTCTTCTGCCTGTTTGCTTTCAGTGATATCAACCAGGATACCCTGCAGAAACAGCGAGCGTCCCGATTCATCCCGCACGACATTCGCCTCGTCGCGGAACCACAAGACTCTTTCATCCTGAGTAAGCAAACGGTACTCACAACGCAGAGGGGCGCCCGTTGCGCGGCTTTTTGCCCGCTCTTCAAGTGCGTGCGACCGATCGTCCGGATGAATCTGTGCAAGCAGGATGGCTGGATCGTTCAACCATTGTTCTGCTGAAAAACCAAGCATGTTGATACGCGAGCTGACGTAGAGGAAACGGTTGCTCCCATCCAGTGCAGCAATGTAAACGATTGCCGGAATGGTTTCGACCAGAGAGCGATATTTGGCCTCCGCCTGGGCGAGTTTCTCTTCCGCCTGTTTTTTTTCCAGCCGTATCCGCCGGTCGCTCAGCACGCGCTGGATGATGGCGGGCAATAATTCAAGGTATTGGTGCTCAAGGTCCTTGATCAGGTAATCCTTCGCCCCGCGCTTCATTGCTTCTACCGCAATGGCAGCGTTGTCGGTTCCTGTCAGCATCATGACCGGGATGGAGACATCGCCACTCTCGTCGGTCAGTGCCGCCAGAAACTCAAGACCATTCACATCCGGCAAGTGGTAATCGAGCAGAACGCAGTCCGGCTTTTGCTCATAGGCAAGTTGCAATCCCTCCCGGCCTGATTCGGCTTCGGAAAGCACGAACTCATAGTCCGGGTCCCGGGCAAGGGCACGTCGACACGCCATACGATCCACGGCATCGTCTTCGACGAGTAGAACGCGAATCAGGGGTTTGGTCATAAGTGGATGGGTTTTCGTAAAATCAGGGAGTTGATGGAGCCTTTATCATGGCATCTCGCTGATGGTCCAGTAAGCATCGATGGAACGCATGACTTCGACGAATTGACGATAATCCACCGGCTTGGCCATATACCCCGCCACACCGAGGTCGAAGCTGTTTATCTTATCCTGCTGTTCCTCTGATGTAGTCAGAACTACTATGGGAATACGCTTCAGCTTGTCGTCATTTTTAACCGCTTTCAGGAATTCGAGACCATTCATGATGGGCATGTTCAAGTCTAGCAAAACGATGCACGGCTTTTCGCTTGCCGGGTCCTGGAGATAATGAACAGCTTCCTCACCATTTTCCCGGTGGACGAGCGGGTTCGTTACATGAATCTCTTTTAGAGCACGAACGACTGTCATTTTATCTACTTGATCATCTTCCACCAGGAGAATGGGTCTATTAGTTATTTTCACGCTGCTGTTCCTTTGGTTGAATTTGCGATTGCTACTATTTTAGGGAGAGTAAAGAAAAAAGTTGTACCCTCACCGGGCGTGGATTCCACCCAGATGTTGCCACCATACATTTCCACGATCTTTTTTACCAGAGTGAGTCCAACCCCGGTGCTTTCTACCCGGTCTCTTGGGGCAAGCGTCTGGAAAAGCTGAAAGATTTTTTCGAAATGGCGTGATTCGATACCAGGCCCATTATCACTGATCCTGAACCTCCAATGTTCGCCCTCCGCAATGCAGCCAATACGAATTTCGCATTGAGGCTTATCCATGTATTTGATGGCATTTGAAAGCAGATTCTGAAATATCTGCTGGATGCGCGTTGGCTCTATCACTATGCTTGGCAATGTATTTTCGATGGTAATGGTAACATTTGGCGAAGGGGCAATGAAATCTATCACATCACGCAGGACTTCATCGACCTTCACCTCCACAGGCGCTTCTCTGACCCGCCCCACACGTGAATATTGCAGGATACCGTCGATCAGGTTCCCCATACGGTGGACTCTGCTGACAAGGAGGCGCATATGCTCCCTGCCTTCATCATCGAACTTATCAAGGTAGTCAGTAGAGAGCCAGTCTGCAAGTGCGCCAATTGCGCGCAGTGGTGCTTTCAAATCGTGCGATACCACATATGCGAAACTTTTCAACTCTTCATTGGCGCTTTCCAGGTCGGCCATCAGTATCGCTTTCTGTACCTCTGCCTGTTTGCGTTCACTGATGTCGCGCAGAATGACGACAAACATCCGGTGCTCCTGGCCATGCATCTCAGTCACAGAAATATCCAGGGGAAAATTTGCGCCATTTTTGCGCAACCCGGTAACCTCATTCGTTTTTCCGGGTGCTTGCAGTTTTGTATTTTCGAGGTAATTTTTAAAAAAATCCGCTGCTTGACCGTGATTAGTCTCGAGGAACAGGAGACCAATGTTTTGCCCGACCAACTCACTTTCTGAATGATCGAAGATATGCTCCATCGCCGGGTTCCCGGTCTTGATCACACCTTCTTCATCAACGGAGACTACACCTACAATCAGGTTATTTATCAAGGCGCGTGTATTCGCTTCGCTGGCGCGAACCTGGCGGATCGTATCCACCAGGCTGTCGCGCATTTCCCGCACGGCCTCCGTCAATTGGCCGATTTCGTCATTTGACGAATGAACCTCGATTTCCTGCTTCAGATTCCCTGCTGCCACGCCGCGGGAGATTCGCACCACATTCTCGAGAGGCTGAAAAATCGCGCGGATGAACATGAGGCTGAACGCCACTGCCAGCAGCAGCGCGACGACTATCGAAGCGATGAGAATGGCGCGGATTGTCTCGTACCGACTCTGTTCCTGGTCATATTCTCTCTTTGCTTCATCGACCTGCAGCAAAACAAGGGCGTCGATGCTTTCACCTACTGGCAGGTACATCGGGCGGATCTTTTCCACAAGTATCCTGTTTGCTTCGCCGATTTTATTGGCGCGCAACGCTGCCGTGGCCGGTAGCAACCCCTCTGTCACATATTTCCGATGGTCGGCAGCAAATTTGGCCGCCAGCTTTTTTTCCACGGGGGTCAAGCGGGTGGTTATATACTCTTCCCAGGTTTTGTTGATTTCCGCAATATTCTTTTCAACCTTTGCGGTCTTGTTCCTGATGATTTCGGGCGTGGGCATTACCAGGGCAGATGTGACGGCGAGCCTGGTTTGCAGCAAAAGTGATTCAATATATCCAACCTGGCTCAGTGGAATCGCTCTGTCATGATAGACGGTCCGTAATCCCTCTATCGCATGGCTCATGCCGAACAAACCGATCATTCCCATTCCCAGCAAAAAGGCAACCAGGTAGGAAAGGGTAAAGATCAGGCGCGATTTGATCGTCAGGTTTTTAAATGTCAGCTTTTTGAACATATGACCTGCAAGGATTCGAAAAGTGATACCAAAGTTTTCTATTACACAGGGAGTTACAAATATACCCCTATGAACCTCAAGTGAAAAATACCTTTTAATCCGACAATCCTGTTCACGTCTCATCCAGGGAAAGAAGATAACGTTGATTGATGCCACCGGCCGGGAGCAGGAAATTTATGATCCGAATATGTGGATCAGCAGATGCTGCAAGCGACCCACTGCCTTCAGGGGACGCGCACAACCAAATGGCCTACCTATATTGAGAGGCTCTCCTCGATATGTACTATATTTAGATAGCGTTCCCGATCGGTGGTATTTCGGCGGGGTGACGCTCTAACTGTTAATCTGGGATTGAGATGAGCTGGAATTCAATCTTAAAGTTAAAGGAGGATAATCATGAAACTCAAAGTTTTGGCTGCGGGATATCTGCTCACGGCGGCAGTAGCTATGCCGTCTGTTGCCCAGACCACGGTTTATACAGCGAACCTTACCGGTCCCAACGAGGATCTGCCGAACTCTTCTCCAGGTATCGGTACGGCAATGATCACCATTAATCAGGATGCCGGGACGATGCGTGTGGAAGAGAGTTTCAGCGGGCTTACGGGAAATGTTTCCGCCTCGCATATCCACTGCTGCACAACCACGCCGCATGAGGGACTAGCGGGTGTCGCCACCGTGAGTCCCACGTTTACTGGCTTTCCCTCCGGAGTTATGGCGGGGGATTACGATCACACCTTTAATATGCTGGATCCCGCGAGTTACAATTCGCCATTCCTGAACGCGAATGGTGGAACCGCTCAAGGCGCATTCGACGCATTGGTTGCGGGAATAAATGATGGTCGCGCGTATGCGAACATCCATACGATGCCCGAATTTCCAGGCGGGGAGATTCGCGGTTTCCTGGCTCCGATACCAGAACCTGAAACCTATGCGATGCTGTTGGCCGGTTTAGCGATGGTGAGCATGATAGGGCGCTGTCGTCGTCTTTTTTCCTGCGAAGATAGTGGCGTCAGGATAAGCTGAGCATCTGCTGCCGAGTAACTGAATGGAGCTGATCTGGCTGATTGCCCATCAGTCAAATAGAAATAGCATACGAATAGGTAACTCTATAAGAGACTGCACGCTGGCACGAATATTCCGCCCAGCGTGCAATCTTACGCAGCTTGAATGTTTGATGCTTGCTTGCCCTTTGCGCCTTGCGTAACCTCAAACGTTACTTTTTGTCCCTCTTTGAGCGTTTTGAAGCCGGACATGTTGATTGCGGAGAAGTGTGCGAATAAATCTTCACTGCCGTCAACAGGGGTAATAAAACCAAATCCTTTTGCCTCATTGAACCATTTTACTGTGCCAGTTGCCATTTTTACTTCCTATATAAAAAAGCCGAGCCAGAAACCCGGGAAACATATCAGTTAAAAAGAGACCTCGTTTCAGGTCTTCCGGCATTCTGACGGTGCCTGAATGAGAAATATGTTCGCTACCGTACTGAAGAATCCGCGTTCACTCGAGGGTGCATTTTGGACCCTTAGCGAGAGAGCAAATCTTTCAATGCCATAATTTTGATCAGGTGCAGGAAACCTGCCGGGACTCAAGCTCCAGCAGTTATCAACAGACCTGTCCATCCCCATCAGGGAAAGCTTCATTAGCGGTATTGTCGAGGCCCGGCTTGACGAAAACTGATCGGAAATCGTCCCGGCAATTTTCACAGGAGAACAGATATGAAACCAGAAGACGACGCCAGCGCTGCACGTCGCCGGTTTGTTGGCGGCATGACAACCGGTCTTGCCGCAGCATTTGTCTACCCGGCCTTTGCACAGCAAGGGCAGCAAGGACAGCAAGGACAGCAAGAAAGCCGTTCCGGCTCACTACAAAGGCCCAGCCAATCGCGTAAACAGGATCCGAGAACACAATATCCCATTCCTCCTTTCCCCCCACAAAAACAGGAGCCTCCCGGCCTTGTGAGCAAGATGATACCGCGGCCTGATCATGGTGAAACAAGCTACAAGGGCTCGGGCCGGCTAGTGGGGAGAAAGGCGCTTGTGACCGGTGGCGATTCGGGAATTGGACGCGCCGCCGCCATCGCCTTCGCGCGCGAGGGCGCCAATGTTGCGATCAACTATCTCCCTGTTGAGGAGTCCGATGCTCGTGAGGTCGTGAAACTCATCCAGGCGGAAGGGCGAAAGGCGGTCGCGATCCCTGGCGATATCCGGGATGAGGGTTTTTGCTCCAGGCTTGTCGCCAACGCCGTCCGGGAGCTGGACGGACTGGATATCCTTGTCAACAATGCGGCCATGGCTGTCGCGCAGGCCTCTATCGTCAATCTTACGACTGAACAGTTCGATTCGACCTTCAAATGCAACGTCTATGCCATGTTCTGGATTACGAGGGCCGCCCTGCCGCATCTTGAGCCCGGAGCGGCGATCATCAACACAAGCTCCGTTGAGGCCTACACTCCATCCGATGCGTTTCTCGACTACGCGCAGACAAAGGCGTGCGCCGTTGCCTTCACAAAATCGCTGGCAAAGCAGGTAGCCGAGAAGGGTATACGGGTGAACGCGGTGGCGCCGGGGCCGTTCTGGACGCCGTTACAGACGGCTGGATGGGCAGATCTCAGCAGGTTCGGCAAGGAGACTCCGCTTGGGCGTCCCGGCCAACCGGCAGAACTCGGCCCCCTGTATGTCTTTCTCGCGTCACAGGAATCAAGCTACGCAACCGGACAGGTGTACGGTGCTTCGGGCGGGGAAGGGTACCCCTAGCGCAGCTAACAAGACCAGAAGCAGAGTGGCCGGCCTCCTTTCAAGTACCAGGGTTTCTTATGCAGGCCACCATCAGGACGGACATGATGTCCATGTAAATCTCCCAGTGCGAATTCTTCCCATCACCTGGCCCCAATCGCAGATTACCTGTTGCCCTTTTAATGATCTTGCTTACACCTGCCTCATTATTCCATAAGCGAACCTTGAAGATATCCATTGTCATTTATCATAAAATAAAAAGGAGTTACAAGTAGGTGTAACTCCTCAATCTGTTGACGTTTCTGCTGAAATTGGACCTGCAACCAGGGGATTATGAGTCCTTGGCAAGGGTGGCAGCTGCCCATGCCCGGAGTCGGAACCTGTGCCCTCCCCAGGAGTTTGCCGCTCGTAACCGCTGTGAACGGAGGTGATCTCTTCGCCGGTACTCGTCCTGCTCCTGCAGAGCCCGCAACTGCTGCTGTTCCAACATCATCTGTTCGTGCCTTGCGTGTCCAGCACGTCCCAAATTCTGCAAACCGTTGTACTCCTGTCCGATGCTACTATGCTGCGCTTGAACTCCTGATGAGAGTGCGAAAAGGCCTCCTGCCAGGAGCACCATCGCAAGTTTCATTTTTTCCTCCAAGGATGTGAACGAGAGATAATTTTACGAATTGCATTCTAGTCCTTGGTCAGGGGAGAATAAATTGTACTTAAGTACATGTTCCCCAGATTAAAACGCCATCGTTTCGGGGAAAAAATCAGGGTATCGAGGGATTGATTTCTGCCAGAGTTGATACAACCTCAACGACAGGCTGATCCAGGTAAGGGCGGCTTCGCAGCCGCTCTACAGCACTCTGACATTTTTTTGATGCCTGCCCCGCCGCCAACTTGGTTTAGATCATCATCCAAAAAGAAAACCGAATTAGATTGCGGCAACAAAAAAGCCCGGCGTAAGCCGGGCGTGGATACTGCATTCGTCTCCCTCTTGAAAAGAGAGAAACGAGTGGACAGGTTAGCAATATAAGAGAAGCTCTACCGTTAAATATTTAACGTATAGAAATAAAAAACCGCCGAGGCGCGTGGTGGAGAGATAAAAAACCTATCCAGCCACATAAATAAGTAGAGCATGTGAACGCTATGACGTGGATTTCCTCCGCTCTGGCCTTTAAAGCTCGCCTGTTCTCAACTTTGTGCAGACCTAAGGTCTGCCAGGATGCGGCATTCCATAGTTGTAATTACCTTGTTGCCGCATGTTGTCGAGTCGCTGTTGCTGATACATGAGATCCATCTGTAACATGAGATCCATCTGTAACTGTTTATTTTGTCCCTGCATCGTGTGATCCTGGGGCATCAATTGCTGCTGCTGCATTTCGAGTTGTAGTTGTTGTTGCTGCTGCATCATATCCTGGGAGCGCTGCTGAATATTTGGGTCAAATCTGTAGTACTGCGCACTGGCGGTAAAGGGAAGGGCCAGGGTGAATAGAATGGCGAGAATAAATTTCATTTGTAGAAGCTCGGTGATTGACTCAGTCCTTTAACTCAGTCCTTTTAAACTGCTTTGTCCGCCGGCCGAGCTGCAACCAACGCCGCTCCAAACATAGCCGCAACACGGGCTCTCCCTATGGATAGTTCTTTAGGGAATTGTCTGCAATGGCGGCAAGTGCCGTGCTTCCGCCCAAAATAGAGAAAAAAGTGCTCACAGTCTGCACCCAGCGATACAGCACGCGGTTCGGCCGGCGAGCTGGATCGCGTAGCGTATTTCTCCTTTAAGTTGAACAGGCGCTTTCATGCTACCTGTTTGTTTAGCACTGGAATGGAGGCGCCGCCATAGGAATGAGGTGCGGGGAAGCACGCGATTTCCAGTTATCCGAACTCATTATAGTTATTGTATTTGAGTGTTTGTTTTGGCTATGGTTCGCCTGGTACGTCTTCCTTATCATCTATTACCGAGCTAGGTATTCCGGTAATCGTTTTTATAAAAGTTCTTGTGAACAGCAAATAAGGCAAGCTTGCCTGAAGAAGAGAAGGGTTCATCACATGTTGAGGGAAGCGCAATGAACCCCGGAAATATAAGAGAAGAAGATGATATGGATTTGGAAATGAGCGATATGATGGGTTAAAGGGTTTTGAGATATTCCAGCAGCGCTTTTTTCTCTTCAGCCGAAAGCTTTGTCCCAAATTCATGACCGCAACGGCTGTTTCCGGAATTTCGATCGCTGCAATCCGTAGTTTCCAACGTGTAGTCGAATTTATTCTGCTCGGTGGCCAGTCCTATATTAACAATATCGTAAGCCGGACCAATCTTGAACGAGCTGATCCTTTCAGCTGCAGGCTTCAGCAACTCTGCCAATGTCGGAACCGATCCGTTATGAAGATAGGGAGCAGCAGCCCAGATACCCTCGAGGACGCGTGATTCATATGGATAGGACGGTTTGGCCTCGACCGGGCGCGCAATGAAAGCATCTCGAAGAGATTCTGTCTCTGGCGGGAAGGGAGGTTGCGCGCTCTTTTTCGCTCCAGCTTCCTCTTCAGTTTTCATCAGCACGGGAACATAGTGCTGGAGGATAGAGCCGAGAACGGATGTTCCCAGGACATTGAAGGCCGTATCCACGGGCTTGAGCGGCTTGGCGAGAAATGGAATCTTCGCACCTTCAAGCACACCTGTCTTAACAGTCCGTGCAAGTATTTCATATTCTTTGGAATCCGTACCGACATCCATAAGGGGCGTAGCCCAGGTTTTTTGATCCCGAAACCGTGTTTGCCCTGGTTTAATGCCATGGCAATCCGCGCAACCACCCTGCTCAGTCTTGCGGGCGAAGATTTCCTTGCCTTTATCGGCCAGCGCCTGATCTATCTTCCATGGCCATTTGGGAGGATTGATTTTTTTTACCAGATCTTCCAACGCCGCCAAGCCCTGAAATTCGGCTGAATTGTTGGCTAGGTAATCAACCCCCAGTAGACGCCATTTATCCTTTTTAGGGTGGAAAACTCCAAATACGCCGTAAACTTCACCGAGATTTCGGGAGAGGGCGAGAATATCATTGCCATTGCTGGCGAAACCGGGCCATTGAGTCTTATCCTGGATCGAGGCATTCCAGAGGAAGGGATAGCGTACCGGTGCATTGGCTGGTTGGATATTTTCGGGAATCATATACGTCGGTGGAGAGCCGATATCGAGGCCGGCCAGTCGGTTGAAGATCATCGATACCGCATCAAGCCGCGCCGGGCCCCAGGGTTTTGCCGGAAGCGCGCGCTCGATCAACGTATGGTAGGGTAAATACCACGCTTTCACCGCTTTCTGTAGCTTTTCCTTGTCCTTCGGGGTTGCTGACGGGCCAAGGACGGCGCGTGCAAAATCCGTGAACGCTCGCTTGTCCGTCAAAACGGCTTTCACCGCCACATCGAGATCAGCCAAGAAACTCTGGAAATCGACGATTCCCGGTCCACCATCGATCAGGTATGCGGTACCGTTGACCTCGATCTGACGCGTATGACAGGCAGAGCAGTTCATGCCGATTTCCTGTCCTTCGCTTCCACTTGCAACGGTGAATCCCACGGGTAATCCAGCTGGTTTGCTGGCCTTATTGGGGAGGTAGCCATATCGGCCCAGGCTTTCAGCCATGAATGGCTGGCCATCTGGTTGCTTCAAGGCGGATATCCAGCGCAATGGCATGATACGGGAGCCCTGATCGCGACTATAGAAATCCTTTCGGGCGGAAGCTGTCCACTCTGCCCCTTGATCTATGATTACCTGTTCGGCTGCCGAAGAAACCGGCGGCACGAGCAAAGCTAGTGTGGACAGGAGGCTTCCAATCCAGGATAGGAACTTGATTTTCAATTTTTATCTCCCTTTAGATTAATAAATGATATGTTTGAGGCTCGTCGTGTCCTTGATACCCTTGTTGCATAAATGATTTTGCCGATTGAGCGATGAAATGTGCCGAGACGACCGTTACTGGGTCAACGGACATCAATTCTTTGCAACGCGGACCTGGGTAATATTGACGAACATTGGAAACATCCTGACTGCTTGAACTGACTGATGTCAGATATCAACTGGATGTTTGGCGGTACCTTGCGCTACGTTTTTTAATTGCTGATTTCGATTCGCCCTTCGCCACGAAGGTACTGCGACCTTGTTACCACCTCCATGCAGGAAGGGGTAGAAGAACTCATCACTGATGGCTGGCAATGCGGCTGCAGGCCTCGGCCTGCTAAACCGGATCAGTGCGGGAAGGGTGGTAGGAAGTATGGTTGCGTGAAACAGGAGGTGATCAGCGAAAAAGAAGAGTTTTATCCTCGCTATTCAAGCTTTGGGAGGAAGTTCTATCGGTTTATTCGCATTTTTCACGAATAGTGCGCGAACGAGAGTCTCCTCAAAACCCGGGGCGGTTCAATAAACAAAACCCGCCGAGGCGGGTTGGGGAGGGGAAATCTTTGGAAGGCTACTTAATTGTGAGGAGCGCAACATCGATCCTCTATACTCATGATAGCGGCATGCCTAAGCTGATTCTTGCAATCAGATGGAAATCTGGTAGCCTTACGCGATTTGCTGGATCAGCCTGCCATGCGATTGCAGCAACTTGTATTCTCACCCAGAGACAAATCACCAAATATCACCAAATCACCCTAAGCAAGATGTGATTGCTATGGGCAAAATGATACGTAAAGAGAGATAATATGATACGTTGTCGTTGAACTTTTCGCTCAGTTTTTATGCCGATCCTGTAGCAAAAACATAGGCAATCCTGCCTGGCATTGCACAAAAAGCCTTAAGATCAATGTGCCCGGATGGTGAAATTGGTAGACACAAGGGACTTAAAATCCCTCGGGCCTAAAACGCCCGTGCCGGTTCGATTCCGGCTCCGGGCACCAATTCAGTATTTCAGACGGTATCAGTAGATACTCAAAGATAAATAAAAACTGATACTTGTAGAAATATTAGTGTCTTGACGTATCAAAGTATCGCTTGACATACCGTCAAGCTTAGCGGTATTTTTGTCGGTATATTAAATATCGTCAGTTTTAGATACCGTCATGCCCCTTACCGATGTGGCTGTGCGCAATGCCAAGCCTACTGACAAACCATACAAGTTAACGGATGGTGAGGGGCTCTATGTGCTGATCAATAACGCCGGTAAATACTGGCGCTTTGATTACCGCTATCTTGGAAAGCGTAAAACGCTAGCATTAGGTGTTTATCCCGATGTTTCCCTGGCTGATGCAAGGAACCGACGCAGTAATGCTCGCAAGCTTATTGCGAACGGGGATGATCCAGGGGCAATAAAACAAGCGGAGAAGCAACGAGCCAAGCAGCTTTCGCTCAATACGTTTGAGGCTGTAGCGCGGGAGTGGCACGAAAAGCAATCTGTTAAGTGGTCACCGAAGAATTCAGCCAGAATTTTGAGCTTGCTTGTGCGAGATATTTTCCCGGCCATTGGGAAAACTCCAATAGCTGAGGTAACCGCAGGAAGCCTTCTAAGCACCGTTCAGAAGATCGAGAAGCGGGGCAATATCGAAACAGCACATCGAGCAATGCAAACCTGTGGCCAAATATTTCGGTATGCAATAGCCACTGGCCGAGCACAGGCAGACCTAAGCCTGGTTCTGAAAGGCGCTTTAATCCCCGTAAAAGAAAAGCATCATCCAAGCATTACCGACCCGAAGAAGATAAAACACCTTTTGCTAGCCCTGGATGGGTATAGCGGATCCTTCATTACGCAGCAGGCCCTAAAACTCGCTCCATTGCTTTTTGTGCGCCCGGGAGAGCTTCGGCATGCTGAATGGTCAGAGATTGATTTTGATGCGGCTGAGTGGCGTATAGCGGCGGGCAAAATGAAAATGAAAGCCGTCCATCTTGTGCCTTTACCCAAACAGGCTCTATCCATACTAATGGAGCTACATCCTCTTACAGGCCACGGCAGATACGTTTTCCCAAGCGTTAGAAGTTGGTCCCGACCGATGAGCGAGAACACCGTGAACGCGGCTCTGAGGCGCCTGGGATACGAGAAAGACGAAATGACCGGCCATGGGTTCAGGAGCATGGCTTCAACTATATTGCACGAGCAGGGATGGCCGCATGAGGCAATCGAGAGACAGCTCGCGCACGCCGAACGAAACAAAGTAAGCGCAGCTTATAACTACGCAGAGCATTTACCTAAACGCAGGGAGATGATGCAAGCCTGGGCTGATTACTTGGACAGGCTTAAAACTGAAGGTATAAACACCGTGACCTGACGGACTTCAGGCAATAAAGCGGGGTGAAAGGTGCGGGAACACCAGACACCCCTGACCACAACGTAATCTATATAGGAGGTTCACATCATGGCTAACGCCAATTCTACAGCATTTGTCAAAAACTCCATTGAACTACGCGTGGAGGAATATCAATGGGGAAAATATTATCGAAGTACAGAAGCAGCTTTCATTGCTTCAGGCCTCATGAAGCCCGAGTGGTTTACGCGGTAAAGGTGCGTGATGGGATTATCAAGGATGATGCCTTTCTGCCGGTAATATTCGAGGCAGGCAAAGAGGATGACTGGACGAGCCCTGCCACTTGGCGCAAAGCGCACCCCGGCCTGGGCGTTTCGGTAAAGGAAGAATACTTTGCGGCAGAATGCGCCAAGGCACAGCAATTGCCCGGTTATGAAAATACGTTCAAGCGCCTGCTGCTGAATATATGGACTGAACAGAACACGCGATGGATCCCGATGGAGGCATGGGACAAATGCAATGAGCCACTGCCAGACCTCACAAAGCATACCTGCTACGCTGGCCTGGACTTGGCTACAACCACCGATATTGCCGCTTTGGTACTCGCTTTTCCCCTTGGATCAACAGTTCATCTGCTGCCTTTCTTCTTTGTCCCCGAGGAAGGCATCAGGAGGCGCTCAGAGCGGGATGGGGTTCCGTATGAGGATGGGCTAGGCAAGGCGATTTAATCGCAACTGAGGGCTCCGTAATCGATTACGAAATAATCAGATCGAAAATTAACGAGCTATCAGAGCAGTATCACATCAAGGAAATAGCCATTGATCGCTGGAACGCCACTCACCTTGCAACGCAGCTCTCCGGAGACGGGTTCGAGCTGATCGGTTTTGGGCAGGGCTACGCCTCGATGAGTGCGCGACAAAGGAATTCGAGCGGCGCGTGCTGGCACAGGAAATAAACCATGCTGGCAATGAAGTGCTCCAGTGGATGGCTTCAAACGTGAGCATCAAGCAGGACGAGGCGGGAAACATGAAGCCGGACAAGAGCAAATCCAACGGGCGAATTGACGGGATCGTGGCGGCTTTAATGGCGCTTGGCCGGATCATGCAATACGACGACGAGCGCGGCAGCGTTTACGACAGCGGACAGATTACCTTTGTTTGAATATTCATCATCCTTGGATCTTCCGTCCTTGATATTTAACTCATCAATAGATAAGCTTAAAGAGGACGCTGGGTGCGTCACATTCCTTCGGAGATAAAAAATATGACATCGTATCAACTTACTGTTGAGGAACTGGAGGTCGGTAGTAGAACGCGAGCGGAGAATATGGATTTAAGACATAAGGATTGCAAGGGGCCGGTCGACTTCAAGGTAATGGAGGACAATAACGGTGAATATTGGCATCTGAAATGTGTAAGATGTTATTTGAAAACGGTCATACAAGTCGGTGAAGATACAAAAGCTATTGCCATGACTGCTATCGATGGAAGACCGATTGGGCAGGCAAAGGGCGATTGAGGGAAATCACTAGTGCTTGGCCTCTAATTACACTAGACTTCTTTTACAAGAAAGCGGAAAGCTCGCTTGCCGAACTGTCTGGCATAAAGCCTGGTCCCGTCTGCCAACGTTATCCAGGCTCTGAAAACCCACCGGTAACCCGGTGGCGCTTCTTCATGGCCTTTTGCCATTGCATTTCACCTCCTTTCCCGCGGGAATTCCGCGCGCCTTTTACGGATCTATCCCGGCAGCACGAGAAAAAAGTAGAGGCCAAGCAGTTCTATTTATAATCCTAGTAGAGATGAATACCTATTGTACTTTAGTCCTATATTGCGTATTTAATGCTGAACTTGAGACGGTATTTTTGACGGTATTCCGTTATTAATCCTTAATTAAACAATAAAAGAAACAGATACTTAATTTTTATATTCGGATGGGGCTCCGCAGTAGAAACAATAATTTATCTTCATTTTTTGTTGTTGTTTTTGGTGCGCGCAGAAGAGAGGGGTGCTTGCTGGAGGCCTGGGAATGGTTAAAAGAAGATTGCAGTAATATCAAGTCTGGTAGACTGATATCGGTCTCAACAGCTGGGATTCATTATGAAGAGGATATTAATACTTCTGATAGCGGCCGTGGCGTTATCAGGATGCGCAACCAAAGGCGGATACGAAAAGAAATTAGCTACGTATAACGGCATATCGGAGATTGATTTGATCATGTTGCTTGGACCTCCCCAGCAAGTTTATAAGGAAGGAGGAAAAAAATTCCTTACTTATTCTTTTTCCAGGACAGTTCCGGCTGCGCAAGGCGATATCAAAAATACCAAGTCATGTGAAACTACCTTTGAGGTTGAGAAAGGTATCGTTATCGGATCAACCTGGAAAGGTAATGCCTGCAAAGGATAGGCCCGCTAAAACAGGATCACCCAGCCGCCTTCGGGCGGTTTTGTTTATGGGTGTCCAGCATGGACGTGGTCTTGGAGGTAAAAGTCCTCAACGGATGCTCACCATCGCATACTCGATCGCCCGGGCGTACCCCGTCTTTCATGATCTCAATTTCTCGAACTGCCCGATGCATGCCGGATGGTGTGGCAGGGGGCGGCCTATAATAGTCGATCCCTATGCCCGATTTTCTTGATTTTCAGCTTTTTTCAGAGTGACTTCTAGGACTCTCTCATTCGGGAGACTTATTTTCATGACGTATGTTGAACCATTCCCACGCAAGGATTGCTTGACACGAACATAAACGCCATTGAGGTCTTTCGCTAATTGGGACAGTCCGGATTTGAATTTTTCGTAATCGACGATAATTTTGTAAAGCCCCGCGAGCGATGCGCCGATAGTAATGGTGGTGATAACGCAACCGAGCTTGTATTCAGTTCGGATAACCCCGACATCTTCCGCACAGGGACTCTCTGCAAGGCGTGATTGGAATAGCTCAGAGACTTGAGATGCAACGTATTCCGCTTCCTCAGGAGAGAGAGACTCGCCTGGGGTAACATTTGTGCAGTAGGTAACAGCACCAATCTCGTATAGTTCCAAGGCTTTTCCCTTAATCGGTTGTCTTTAAGAAATGCTTATAAAATAGAAGTATAGACGTGGGGAAAAAAATTGAAGATGAATTTGTTGAGTATATAAATTAAAGACTTGTCTGTTTCGGAGGTTCAGAATCGCCGAATTTGGCAGCACAGGCTTCATCGATCGCTCGTGCAGCAAGATCACTGCCAATACCCTTCATATGCTGGAGAATGCAGTCATTATAGTTAGTAGCTTCCGGTGCACGATGGTTATTAGATTCCGTCTGGCGACTGCAAGAAGCAACTTGAGTAAGTAATAACAAGAGGATTATGGGAGTCAGCGATCTCATTAATTTATCCTTTGTTGCTCTGATTTTATCGTCTGGCGAACAGAGTTTAAATTAAACACTCCTTCATTCAACCATATTATAGTTGTGGACATGATTGCAAGTATGGTTATTGAATCAATTTCAGGTGTTTGATAAAACTTGGTTCCGCAAACAATAAGGGAGTTTCAGTCTGCAAGCGCAGGAGATTGCCAAGCGATCATGATGAAATGGACAGCTTTTCGATCAGAATTTTTTTGCAGAATTATTAAAAATTTGGTTTTGACCGCTAAAGTTTCATGAAAAGTTGACGTTGATCAATCAAAACCGGGGTAGTCTGCCATCGGTATCGCATCCCAGGCATCGTTTGAGCGGTTATAAGTTCCGCTGGCATCTCTTGAGCTGGTGGTTCTGTTGTAGGAAAATTTCCTACAAGGAAATGCTGTCATTTTCTACACCCAAATCGGACAACCTCCGGTTTTTTCCCTCCTTCCAAACCTCCACAATGCACCCATTCACTGTGATGGAGGTAAAAATGAAAGCCAACGAACTGACAACGGAAATCAAGGACTTTAATCTGACTTATCTCATGCTGGCCCAGCAGATGGTAATTGCCGACAAGGATATGGCGATTTTCAGGCTGGGGATAAGCAAGGACATCGCCGATATCCTGGAAGTTCTGACTCCAGGACAAATACTCAAGCTGGCAAATTCCAACATGATGTTATGCCGGATACGTTTCGATGACAACCTGGTCTTCGGCATGCTTGCCAACTACACCAAAGACAAATTGATGGCGCAATCTCATACGGCGATCCTGCTTGCAGGGCAGCCGGTTGAAGAAATTTCATAGAGTATTTCCTGAAATATTTGCCGAGAATTTCCTGGGGAAGCGAGCTTCCTGAGCGAGAATAAGGATAGGGGGAACCGTTATGGGCAAGAAAAGCATTGTGTCGGAAGCCAACGAGATAAAGACAGCGATCGAGTTGATTCGCCTGGGTGCGCGCCTTCAGTTACTGGAGTCTGAAACCACCCTGAGCCGCGAGCGGTTGATCAAGCTTTATAAGGAACTGAAAGGCGTTTCTCCACCCAAGGGAATGCTGCCGTTTTCCACCGATTGGTTTCTTACGTGGCAACCCAATATACATTCCTCCGTATTCGCTGACATTTACCGCTATCTGATTGCTCATGGCAACTGCCAGGGAATCAACGCCATTATCAAGAGCTATAAGCTTTATCTGGAGCACTGCCAGGTCAGCGAGATGGAGCCGATACTCAGCCTGACGCGGGCCTGGACGCTGGTACGCTTCTTTGAAAGCAAACTGATGCAGACCACTGCATGCAATCAATGCGGCGGGCATTTCGTAGTGCACGCGAACGATCTCCATCACCGCTACGTTTGCGGACTGTGCCATATGCCTTCCCGAGCCGGCAAAACCAACAAGGCGCGAACAGCAATGGTGGCAGAGGCAGCTATATAGCCGTAGCACCCGGCACTCCCATACCCGCGCAGTCCTTGTTCTGCGCGGAGGACACTGTTCTCCGCCAGCATCCAGCCTCTTTCTCTCCTGAGCCGGAATTCCTTCCGGCTGCCTTTTGCTTTTTTCCGCTTACTTTCCCGGGAGCAATGAACACACGTGTCGATGGACTAAAGTCCGGCGGGTTTGACCCGTTATAGAGGACACGATCCAGGATTTTGTTCTGCCTTACCATAGTTTTACCGCAGAAGAACCTTGATGAGACGGGGCGACAGCACAGCTTGAGCGCGGGCGCTCCTGGACTACTGGCGTGCTCCTAAAATTACCTGTTTCAGCAATGCAATAGTCAATACAGGAAATATCAGAAAAAGATGTTGGTCATTATTGGATCTCTCGTCGTGCTGGCGTCGGTGTTCGGTGGTTTTGCTTTGGCTGGTGGACACCTGGCTGCATTGTTTCAACCGGTCGAGCTTCTCATGATCGGGGGTGCGGCAATGGGCGCATTTACCCTGGGCAATACGAAAAAAGCCCTCAAGGCCACCTTCAAGTCACTTCCCAAGGTTGTGCAGAGCCCCCGGTACACCAAAGCCTTGTATATGGACCTGATGGCGCTGCTCTATGATCTTCTGGTCAAGGTTCGCAAGGAAGGATTGATGTCGATCGAGCCTGATGTCGACGATCCCAATGAAAGTGCGATTTTTGCCAATTATCCCGATATTCTTTCTGAGCACGTTGCGCTCGAGTTTTTGACCGACTACCTTCGCCTCATGGCCGCAGGCAATCTCAACGCATTCGAGCTGGAAAATCTGATGGACAACGAAATAGAGACTCATCATCAGGAAGGCGAAATCCCGGTGCATTGCATAAGCCGGTTGGCAGACAGCATGCCGGCATTCGGCATAGTTGCGGCGGTAATGGGCGTGATTCATACGATGGCATCCGTGGGACTGCCGCCTTCGGAACTGGGTGTGCTTGTCGCTCAAGCGCTTGTGGGAACTTTCCTCGGTATTCTTCTCGGGTATGGATTTGTGGGGCCCTTTGCCTCGATACTGGAGCAGAGGCTCAATGAATCGACGAAGATGCTGCAATGCATCCGGGTCACCTTGCTGGCGAGCATCAATGGTTATACTCCTGCAATAGCAGTCGAATTTGGACGAAAGGTACTCTATTCGACGGAGCGGCCCAGCTTCGCTGAGCTGGAAAATCACGTCAGACGGGCAAGAGACAAATAAGAAAGAGGGAAGAGAAGAAAGAGGGAAGAGGTCAGCCGTGGCTGGAACGCAGCATCGTATCATCATAAAGAAAGTAAGGAGGCAAAGCCAGGGGCACGGAGGTCAATGGAAGATTGCCTATGCAGATTTTGTAACTGCGATGATGGCGTTCTTTCTGCTCATGTGGCTGCTTGGTTCCGCGACGCGGGCTCAATTGCAAGGTATTTCCGACTACTTTCTGAAGCCGCTGGAATCGATACCGGAAAGAAACCCAGGAAGCGGTGACCGGACAAGTTTGATCCAGGGGGGTGGAAAAGATGTGATCCGTCGGGACGGGCAGGTACAAAAGGCGGATGCGGACAGCACTGAAAAACCGCTCAGCCTCAGGGCAGCGCAACTTGAGCTGGAGCGGCGCGATGTACGTCGGCTGGAGGACTTGAAGCGCCGCCTGGAGCGTCTGATCGAATCCAATCCCACCATGCGTGAATTCAGGAAGCAGTTACTGCTGGATATTACGACGGAAGGCCTGCGCATTCAGATCATCGATGACAAGAATCGACCGATGTTTGCGCTTGCCAGGGCTGAACTGGAGCCGCATACCCGCGAAATTCTGCAAAAACTTGGCAGTGCGCTGAACGAAATGCCCAACAAGCTAAGTCTTTCCGGTCACACGGATTCAACTCCCTACGCCAGTGGCGAGAAAAATTACAGTAATTGGGAGCTGTCTGCCGATCGCGCGAATGCTTCCCGCCGGGAGCTCATTCTAGGCGGCATGAATGAGCAAAAGATCATGCGCGTGGTGGGCCTGAGTTCCGCAGTCCTGTTCGACAGGAATGATCCGACGAACCCCGTCAACCGGCGTATCAGCATCATTGTGATGAGCAACAAGGCTGCCGAGGCAATAAGCAACGAAGGCGCGGAAACAAGGGAAGTCAAAACGAATGGCACGGTCAATCCGGAAACCTTGCGCAGCAGGGCTGGCTGAGAAACTTTTGTCACCATTCCGGAAATCCGGCAACAGTCCCCTCTGGCGGAAAACACTTCACTGAGCCTGCCCGAACGCGGAAAATCCCGCTCTGCACCGCGTAAATAAATCCCCTGAGTTGAGCCCCTCCGCGATGCTGCGAGAAGGTGCTGCGAGAATTATGGGGAAAATCGCGTTCTTTTTCCCCGATAGCACACTCCCGAGCTGCTCAATAATGCCGCATGTCATCCACGCGCAGTAATTCCACGTGGAGTTATCAGTCATCCGGGTTGTGACAGGAATCTGCTGTGAGCGAAGAGAGCGATCAGGAACGAACGGAACCGGCGTCTCCCAGACGCCTGGAAAAGTCTCGTGAAGAGGGGCAGGCGCCGCGCTCCACGGAACTGTCGACATTTGCCCTCCTTATTACAGCTGGGACTGGCCTTTGGCTCATGGGTGGATACTTCAGCAGCCAGCTTGCCCGATTGATGAAAGAGGGGATGCATATTCCACGTGAAATCGGATTTGAGTCGGCGCGCCTGGTCGAGCGCCTGTTCGACCAATCCTTCCATGTGCTGATTACCTTCGCTCCTTTCCTGATACTGATGATCCTGGTCGCACTGGCGGCACCCATGCTGCTTTCCGGATGGCTTTTCAGCTGGAAATCGCTCAATCCCGATTTCAAGCGGATAAATCCACTGAGCGGCTTAAGCCGGATGTTTTCACTGCACAGCCTGATCGAATTGGCGAAAGCACTCCTCAAAGCCGCGCTGATCGGAGGCGCAGGGGTATGGACGATCTGGCATTACAAGGAATCCGTGTTGTCGCTCATCGCCCGGCCACTCATCCCCGGTTTAACTCATATGGGTGAACTGGTTGCCCTGAGTTTTTTTACCATCGCAGGCACCATGGTACTGATCGCTACGGTGGATGTGCCGTTCAGGTTGTGGGATCACTACCGCAAGCTCCGGATGACGAAGGAAGAAGTTCGTCAGGAAAACAAGGAAACGGAGGGTAATCCGCAAATCAAGGGGCGTATCCGTGCCCAGCAGCGCGAAATGGCAAGAAAGCGCATGATGACCGAAATTCCCAGAGCGGATGTGATTATCACAAACCCTACCCATTACTCCGTCGCGCTCAAATACGAAGATGGCAAGATGCGCGCGCCACGCGTCGTCGCGAAGGGTGTCCATCTGTTGGCCCTGAAAATCCGCGAGGTAGGACATCAGCACAAAGTGCCGGTGCTGGAAGCCCCGCCGTTGGCCCGTGCCCTCTATCAACATGCCGAGTTGGGAGATGAAATTCCCCAGGCACTCTATAACGCCGTTGCCGAGGTGCTTGCCTACGTCTATCAATTGCGTCGTCATCAGCAATATGGCCAGGCTGGCAGCAAGGCGCCAATCCTGCCGGAACTTGCCGTGCCGGCTGAACTGGACCCGGAAAACAAAGCGTTCAAGAAAGCGGGAAGAACTGGAAAACCTGAATAACGATGGCTGCGATGACAAAACTGACTTACCTGTTTAGCGGTGCGAGGGCGCGCAGCCTTGCAGGCCCGCTGCTGATATTCATGATCCTCGGCATGATGGTGCTGCCACTGCCTGCATTTTTACTGGACATGATGTTCACCTTCAACATCGCACTTTCCATCATGGTGCTGCTGGTCAGCATCCATACGCACAAACCGCTGGATTTTGCCGTGTTTCCCACGGTGCTGCTCCTTTCGACGCTGTTGCGGTTGTCGCTCAATGTGGCGTCCACCCGCGTGGTGCTGATGCAGGGCCATACCGGCCCGGATGCGGCAGGAAAGGTCATCGAGGCATTCGGTCATTACCTGGTTGGCGGAAATTATACAGTCGGCATAGTAGTGTTCGTTATTCTGGTGGTGATCAACTTTATCGTGATCACCAAGGGTGCCGGCCGCATTGCGGAAGTTTCCGCGCGCTTTACGCTGGATGCCATGCCGGGTAAGCAGATGGCGATCGATGCGGACCTCAACGCCGGCCTCATCGGTGAGGAGGAGGCCGGCAGGCGGCGCGTCTCCATTGCGCAGGAAGCGGAGTTTTACGGTTCCATGGATGGCGCGAGCAAGTTCGTAAGGGGAGATGCGATAGCTGGAATTCTCATTCTCTTTATTAACGTCATTGGCGGATTGATAGTCGGCGTCCTGCAACATGATCTCGATCTTGCCACAGCCGCCAGAAACTATACTCTGCTTGCCATCGGTGATGGACTGGTGGCGCAGATTCCCGCGCTTATTATCTCTACCGCTGCCGGCCTGGTGGTGAGCCGGGTGGGTACCGATGAAGATATCAGCACTCAACTGGCGGGCCAGCTTTTCTCAAACCCCCAGGTATTGGCTTTGACTGCCGCTATCATCGGCCTCATGGGGCTGATACCCGGCATGCCTCACATTGCCTTTCTGCTGCTGGCTGCATTGTGCGGTGGCGGCGCCTATCTGATGGAACAGCGCCGCAAGCGGCTTGCATCGCAGGCTCCGGCAGCGCCCGTTATCCAGGCGGAGGCTCGGGACGCGAGCTGGGATGATGTCATGCCTGTGGACATACTGGGGCTGGAGGTGGGTTATCGGCTGATTTCGCTCGTGGACAAGGCCCAGGACGGGGAGCTTCTCGGGCGGATCAAAGGCGTGCGCAAGAAATTCGCCCAGGAGGTCGGGTACCTTCCGCCGACTGTTCATATCCGTGACAATCTGGAATTGCGCCCTAACGGTTACCGGATAACGCTCAAGGGCGTTGCTATCGGAACCGGTGAAGCCAATGTGGGGCAGTATCTCGCCATCAATCCGGGCATCGTATCCGGCAATGTGCCTGGCCTTCCCACCACCGACCCCGCCTTCGGGCTGCCCGCTGTCTGGATAGAAGCAGGCCAGCGAGAGCGCGCCCAGTCGCTTGGATATACGGTGGTCGATGCAGGCACTGTCGTTGCCACCCATCTCAATCATCTGGTGCACAACCACGCTGCCGAATTGCTCGGTCGTGCCGAAGTGCAGCAACTGGTGGATCGACTCTCAAAGGATTCTCCCAGGTTGGTGGAAGATATGGTTCCGAAACTGCTTCCGCTCTCCACCTTGCAGAAGGTGCTGCAGAATCTGCTGGAAGAGAATGTGCATATACGCGACATGCGAAGCATCGTCGAAACCCTGGCCGAGCACGCTTCGAAAGTTCAGGATGCGCATGAGCTGACGGCCTTGGTGCGCATTGCGTTGGGGCGGTCAATCGTCCAGCAGATATGGCCGCAAGCAAGCGAACTGCAGGTGATGGCGCTTGATTCCGGACTGGAAAGGTTATTGACCCAAGCTTTGCAGGCCAGTCCGACCGGGGCCGGAATCGAGCCGGGACTCGCCGATACCCTCATTCGGGAGGCGGCTGGAGCCAGTCAGCGGCAGGAGCAGGTGGGACTGGTTCCCGTGTTGCTGGTGCCGGCGCCGCTTCGAACCTTGCTGGCGCGTTTTCTGCGTCGCGCCGTGCCTCAACTGAAAATACTGTCACATGCGGAAGTACCCGATTCAAGCAATATTAAAGTCACTTCGATCCTTGGAGCCAGAGCATGACTATCAAACGATTTTTCGCCAAAACAACCAGTGAAGCCTTGCGCATGGTACGCGATGAGCTCGGATCGGACGGAGTGATTCTGTCGAACCGGGCGGTAGACGATGGTGTCGAGATATTGGCCTTGAGCAATAGCGATATGTCTGCGTTGCTCCCGCCGCCGGAACGTCAGAAAGAGGATGGGCAGCAGCAAAGACGGCGTGAGGAGAGCAGGAATGGGCTTTATGCGCTTTCACCCGAAGTGTCGACACCCGCGCCTGACGTCTCCAGGAGCGAGCCCGAAAATCCTGCTGTACATCCTGCCTCGAGTGCGGAGCAGGTGGCAAGGGTTGAAAGAAGCGCTGAAGATGCGCCTCAACCTGATTCGCCTCCTTCGCCGCGAAAGAAGACGCAAGAGACGGGTCCCGTTGCCAGGACGAACAAAAAAACCATTCCACAAGTTTCCAGCAAACGCCCTCGCGCAACTACGGGACGCATACAGTCTCCGAAGAATGAAGAAGGGTTGACGAAGAAAAGCAGCAGAGGAACAACCCGCATCAAAGCGAGCAACACGGCGGGAAATACTGACGTGTCAGATTTCCGGAACTGGCGTAAACGGTCGGAGAATACACGCCGCACGACAGGCGGGATGAAGTCCGGCCGGCAGCGGCGACTTGCGCTGGATTCCCTTCAAGTTGCGGACAAGGTTGCGGCCAGTGTTCTCAAGGAAGTCCGCTTCATGCATTCGACATTGGAACAGCAACTTGCCTTGCTAAGCCGGAACGAGCAGGAGAGGCGCGATCCGGTGCGCGGGCAACTATTTCGCCAGCTGCTGGCAGCAGGACTCCATGATACTTCCGTGCAGGCGCTGCTGGATCAATTGCCAGGAAATCTGGACGCAAGCGCAGCCATGAACTGGGTAAGAACCACACTGACAGGCAGCCTCCAGACTATCGGGAATGAGAACGAAATTCTGGAGAAGGGAGGTGTTTATGCACTGGTAGGGCCGACCGGTGTGGGTAAGACGACGACTACCGCGAAGCTCGCAGCGCGTTGTGTTGTTCGCCATGGCGCAAGCAAGGTCGCTTTGCTGACAACCGACAGTTACCGCATAGGCGGGCACGAGCAGTTACGGATTTATGGCAAGATTCTCGGAGTCACGGTGCATGCGGTGAGGGATACGCAGGACTTGACGCTCGCGTTGAATGAATTGCGCGGCAAGCATATGGTGCTGATCGACACGGTTGGCGTCGGGCAGCGCGACCAGATGGTAGCCGAACAGGTTGCCATGCTGAGCGGCTGCGGCAGCGAAATCAAGCGCCTGTTGCTGCTCAACGCCGCCTCGAGCTGGCATACATTGGATGAAGTTGCACAGGCCTACTGGGGCGATGGTCTGGCGGGCGCCATCATCAGCAAGCTGGATGAGGCGGTGGTATCAGGCTGCGCGCTCGATATAGCCATGCGCCACAGCCTGCCTCTCTACTACGTCGCTCATGGCCAGCGGGTCCCCGAGGATATCGAGCTCGCGGACGCCGAGTCTCTGGTAAACCGCATGTTCGATGATTTCTCGCAGTTCGCTCACTTTCCTCAGTTCCAGGACGCTCCGTCTTTTACCCCTATCGATCATTCATGTTCGATAGCCGGGGCAAGTCGCGAGGGTGGCGGAATCGGGTTGGATACGAGCGAGGTGTTCCTTGGCTGAGCCGATTCATGACCAGGCAGAGGGCCTGCGCCGATTGCTGGTTCAGAATTTCCTGCGCATTGTCACACTCACATCCGGCGGAACAGGTGCGGGAAAGACCACAGCCGTGATCAATCTCGCGGCGGCTCTGGCGCGCAATGGAAAAAGCGTGCTGGTAATCGACGAGAACACGGGCGCAGGCAACGTATGTGGACTGTTGGGGCTGAACGCGCACCGCGACCTGCTGGATGTCATTCGACGCGACAAAACGGTGCAGGAGGTGGTTGTCAGCAGTGTCCACGGATTTTCGATCCTGCCTGCGGGCCGGGGCATGCGAGCCCTTGAAAAACTCAATGCCGGCGACCGAGCTCACCTGATCGGATCTTTCGCGCATATAACGCCGCCATTCGACGTGGTCCTGATCGATGCTGCGCCAGGCAGGACCAGTCGCTCGCTTTCGCTTGCTCTTTCAAGTCATGAAATCGTTGTGGTTGCTTCGCCCGAAGCCGCTTCCATTACTGCGGCCTATGCGCTGATCAAGCATATTGGCGGAAACCACCAGAATAAGCGGCGCTACCACATTCTGATCAATAAAGCGGTTACAGAAATCGAAGCAAATACCATTTTCAGCAATATGGAGAGCGCCGCCAGGCGTTATCTGGAGATTTCGCTCCAGTTCCTGGGATATATACCGTACGAGCACAAGCTTTGTCCCGGTAACCCGTTGCCCAAATCTCTTTCGGCTGCGTCCTTCGGGACAGCGTTTCAGCATGCGGCGGAATCGTTGATTCACTGGCCATTCGAGGAAGATGAAGGGCGAGGTCTCGAACGCTTCATGCAATGTTTGCTGCAAGGCAGTCCCGGCAGCCAGGGGACCAGAATGAATGCCGTTACAGCAGAGTCATAGTGAGGAACAGCATGTACACTTCGGCCGGCACCATCGATAAACAGCAGCAGATCGCGGAGCTTACTCCGCTTGTAAAACGGATCGCCAATCACATGATGGCGAGATTGCCTGTCAGTGTGGAAGCAGACGACCTGATACAGGTCGGAATGATCGGCCTGATGGAAGCGTTGAACCGGTATGAGGAGATGCCCGGCGCACAATTCGAGACCTACGCGCAGCAGCGCATTCGCGGCGCCATGCTCGACGAACTGCGTCAGCTGGATTGGCTTCCGCGAGGAGCCCGAAGGGCTATGCGCCAGATCGAGGGCGCTATCCATATGCTGCAGCAGCGCCTGGGGCGCTCTCCCTCGGAGCGGCAGATCGCCGAAGAACTCGGCGTGCCGATCGAAAGTTACCAGCAGATGCTGTTTGAAGCAAGAGGAACTCAGCTTATCCATTATGAGGATTTTTCGGACGATGAGGACGACGATTTTCTGGAACGCAACTGTGCCGACAATACTGCTGACCCGCTGGCGGCGCTGCTCGACGGCGATTTGCGCCAGGTTTTGATCAATGCGATAGAGGCTCTGCCTGAACGAGAAAAAACGCTGATGGGGCTGTACTACGAGCAGGAACTGAATTTCAAGGAAATCGGCGCCGTTTTGGGCGTCTCTGAATCGAGAATATGTCAAATTCATAGCCAGGCAGTTGCCCGGCTACGTGTGCGACTCAAGGAATGCGCATGGACTTCAATAGCATAATCGGTATCGGTATTGCACTGGTTGCTGTTTTTGGCGGGCAAGTACTCGAAGGGGGACAACACGCATCGCTCATTCAGGTTACTTCCCTCGTAGTCGTGCTGGGCGGGACGCTGGGAGCTGTTCTGCTGCAAAGTCCGGTGCGCCAGTTTGTACTTGCCATGAAAATGAGCCGCTGGATATTTGTTCCGCCAGTGCTCAACCCCGAGGCGGTAGTACAGCATATCGCAACCTGGAGCGCTGCTGCCCGCAAGGAGGGTTTGCTGGCACTCGACAATCATGTTGAAGGCATCGACGATCCTTTCGTGAGAAAAGGACTGCAGATGGTGGTGGACGGAACCGAACCCAAGGTGTTGCAGCGCGTGCTGGAAGTGGAGATCGAGACTTTCGAGGATCTCCACCATCAGGGCGCCAAGGTGTGGGAAGCAGCCGGAGGTTATGCGCCGACTATCGGCATCCTTGGGGCGGTGATGGGATTAATCCAGGTAATGGAGAACCTGTCCCATCCTGCCGATCTGGGCGCGGGTATCGCGGTTGCATTCGTCGCGACCATTTATGGCGTCGGTCTGGCAAATCTTGCATTTTTGCCTATTGCAAACAAGCTGAAGACCCTCATTGCCCGCCAGGTATTGCTGCGCGATATGCTGGTCGATGGCTTGGTCGGAATTGCAAAAGGCGAGAATCCACGGCTTATTGCAGAACGGCTGAAGGGATATGTTGTATGACCGAATCGGTACAGCTTGTTTAGTAGAGTAATCGTTTCATTCAGGAGAAATGATGAAAAACAGTGACAAAACAGCTATCACAAACGAAGACGAAGCCAACGAAGCGGTTACGGCTGGAGATGACAAGCAAAGGCCGATGAAGGATGGCGAGTACGTAGAGAGACGCCAGGGGGAAAGACGCTCTGGCGTAGAACGGCGCGCCTCCCATAGCCGGGGAGCAGGCGAGAGAAGAAATCCGGACCGGCGCAAAGGTGGGCGCAGGGCGAGCGACAAAGAGGTATGAAGAAAAAGACCCGTTATGGATAGAAGAATAAAACGGAAACCCAGTTTATCAGGTAGACAGGCTTTCAATTGATATGGCTCGCAAACGCAAACTGGAAGAGCGTGAAAATCACGAGCGGTGGCTCGTATCCTATGCCGACTTTATCACGCTGCTGCTCGCGCTGTTTGTCATGATGTATGCGGTTTCGCAGTTAAACGAAGGCAAATACCAGCGAGCGGCGGGTTCGCTGGTGAACGCATTCGGTGCGCAGTCGGATCGAAGCGTACTCATTACGCCTGAGTCCGCGCCCTCGTCGCCTGTCCAGGAGTCCCCGGAAGAGGATCGGGCAATAAAAAAGGCGCGCCGCCTGGCCGAGGCGCAGCGCCGGCAGCAGGAAGCAATGGAAGTTATCGCAAGGGATGTCGTAGCGGCCTTTCAGCCATTCAGCTCGCTCATCGAGAATGGGCAGGTGAGGGTGATTCCGAGCAGTCGGGGACTGGCTGTGGAAATCAATGCCAGGGTATTATTTGCGCCTGGGCAGGCAGTTCTGGAACAAAACTCCGCCCGGGTTCTTGAAGCGGTGGCGCAGGTGCTGAAAGATAACGACTATCCCATCCAGGTGGAAGGCCATACGGACAGTATTCCGATCGTCACCGATAAATTTCCCTCCAACTGGGAATTATCGGCAGTGCGGGCCAGCAGCGTGGTTCGATTGCTCATCGGCAGCGGAGTAGAAGCGGCACGGCTGACTGCCGTGGGCTATGGCGAGAACCGCCCTGTGGATTCGAACGATACCGAAGATGGCCGCATGCGTAATCGACGTGTTACCGTCATGATTCTCTCCAATCCAGAACACAATCCGTTGTCCGATAATCTTGAGGACACGTCACAGGAAACCGAGTCCGCGATGGCAGCGGATTCTGAGAGAACCGCTTGCCTTTTTCGGCGAGAGGAACTGGTGTAGTGAAGCGCTAAAATGTGATACCGGCGGAAGGTGATGCTCAAAGCATGCCATTATTGGCCATTATTGGTTTAGGCTGGATTCCGGTTTGCTGGATTCCGGGTCAGCCACCGGAATGACGGATTCATAGTATTTTCTGGCCGGATCAATAGTAAAAAAAGCCCATTATCCAGGTAGCCAGTTTTTAACTGGAATAGCCAAACTCAAAGCCGTCCACATAACGGTTATAATAAAGGGACCGCGTCCTGTTTTGCTTCCTTATATCTCGCCAAGCCAACGTCCACCGGAAAAGATCTGCGGCTGACCGTTAGAGCCATAAAGGACATTATCATGGAGGCCATGGGCAGCAGCCTGTAATGCGGAAAGTCTTTGCTGGTTATAACGGAGGCGCTGCTTCACGAGAATACCGCTGATTTCGTTTATCTGGTGAGCAGTTTCAGTCAACTGGAGCAGCTCCTGCCAAGCCATAGCCGCGGCAGGGTGATCTGCCAACCTGCGTTCCATATCGCCCTGATCCTCGGGGGAGTCAGGCACTGCAAGCCACTGCTCCCGGGCCTGGGCAAGCTCGGCTAGCTGCTGGGCATGACTTGCTTTTTCTGCTGCGAGTGGCAAGAGCACAGACACATCCGCCTGTTGCAAGGCATGCTGCTCCCTCCGCAGCACGTCGATGAACACCCGCACAGCATCGCGCTCGTTAGCAATGCCGGCAATGGGATCGAAAACAGCGTTATTCAATTTATCCCTACCTGCTCCGAATCAGATCACGGACAGTGTCAAGTAATCCGTCAGCCACTTTGTCCGCGTTGACCGTAAAACGACCCTCACTGATGGCCTGCTTGATTTCTGCTACCCGCTCAGCATCAAAAACCTCGCCTCTCGACAAATTTTTTTCGATATTCTTCAATTGCACGCTCAGTTGAATATCAGTGCTTATGCTATTCGCGCTACTTGTACCACTTATGCCACTTGCACCCGAGGTGGCAGCATTTGCTGCAGCGCGCTGTCCCGGTTTACCGGGAGACGGCTGCCCCTCGTTAACCGGCTTGACAGACTCTGTTTTGATTGAGTTCTCTATTTTCAATTGCTTGTCTCCTCAGTTTGACCGTAGACAGTTTAACGGAGAATCTGGGAGAAACTTGAGGTTTATCAGGTCCAGTTACCGATTCTTACACGCAGAACGGCAACTCGGAGAACCGCTGAGCGAAGGTCATCTTTTTGTTTCCTGCGCGTGCAACTCCGTGGTTCTGGATTCATACGCGATTTTCCGCAATCAATAAGTTACTTCAACGATGGCCCCTGCCCGGGCAATACCGCTTACAACCGTGCCCGAAGCGCTTCGAACTTTTACCACCTGGCCCTCTGTTGCATGGGTAAGCGCTTTGCCTTCCGCGCTCACACTGAACCCCCGTCCGCTGGAGACAAGCTTCACAGTCTGATTCTGTATTACGGCTGTCTGAGCGCGAAGCATATCCTGGCGCAGCGGGCTTCCGAAAGGGAGGCTGCTTCCCAAGGTTCTGCCAATTGCCTGATTCCAGTCGGTGACGATACCTGGTGGAAGCTGGGTGAGATCGCCTTTCCGACTGGTCAGGTCCGAAGCCGCAACTACCTGTCCCTGTCTCAGTGGCTTGGTGGTTACCAGATAGTCAGCCACGACTTTTACGGTAGCGCGGACGTAAATGGTCCAGGGGTTGGGCGCCGTACACTGCACCATGACAGTTGTATTTCCCCAGGGGCGGGTGCCCGGCGGCAAGGAAGGTTCAAGCGCCGTGCAAGCCGGCAGCGCCATCCGCGCATCGACCGGTCCCGGCATGATTTCCACCTCGCCGGGAAGACCGATCGACTGCATCTGCAGGAAGCTCAAAACCGTCTGTTGGACAGCATGCGGATCCTGCCTTGCAATTGCCGGAGCAGAGGCTGCCGCGGAGACGGACGAGGGGAGAATCAATGGTAGGAGAATGAGCAGGCGCGGGCTACAGGATAATAACCCGGATAGTAGTCGAAGATGGATGGCAGGCATATGGACTCTCAAAAAAATGCTTCCTGTGTGCGACTACAGGATTCTAGTGTGCACGAGTTCTAGGTAGCGGTGGAAATGAGAGATGTTTTTTCCGCTATTCAGGCCATTGTCCGGAACAGGTATCCATATACGATATCACTGTGTGATTGCCTGCTTACTTACATGATTGTTGCTGCAATGACCCGTAGTGGACCCGTAGGCAATTGGAGAGGGGGAATCCAGAAGCTGCAACGGCTGCGGAATCTGATTTCAAAGTCGAAAGTCGAAACAAGGGGATTTAGGGGATTTATCCCCTTTTAATCCGGCTTTTGGGCAACTTGCATCCCTAATAAGATGCTTTCGTTTTATCCATGTTTATCCATATCAACACAAAGTGAAATTGATAGAAGGGGGAGATTTCCGTGATCGATAAGCTTGACCATGCATTTCGATTTTATCAGGACGCGGCCAATCTGCGGGCGCACAGGCAGCAATTGATTGCTTCAAATATTGCGAATGCGGATACCCCCCAGTACAAGGCGCGCGACATCAATTTCAAGGAGGCGATGGAAGGCGCATTGACCGGAAGGCGCGACGTCATCCTCGTCACCAGTGCGCCGAATCATATTGCTTCTCCAGCAGGGACAGGAGTGGCGGCGGGGCAGCAATTGCTGTACAGGACCGCCGTACAAGGCAGTGTGGACGGGAACACGGTCGATATGGATGTGGAGCGCAACCAGTTTGCCGATAACGCCATTCACTATGAGGCCAATCTCACATTCATCAGCGACCAGATCAGGCAGATGCGGACTGCCATCCAGGGTTAGGGAGAAAGCGGAATATGTCTCTTTTCAATATCTTTACCGTGGCCGGGTCGGCCATGACAGCCCAGAATCAGCGCCTCAATGTGGTTGCAAGCAACCTGGCAAACGCGGACAGCGCGGCGAGTTCCAATGGGCAGCCGTACAAGGCAAAGCAAGTCGTGTTCATGAGCACTTCGCCTACAGGGGATAACGGTATCTCCAACGGTACCCATGGCGTGAGGGTTTCCGGGGTAATCGAGGATCAGTCTCCCATGAAGATGGTATACGAACCTTCGCATCCGATGGCGAATCCGGAGGGATTTGTCACCATGCCGAATGTAAATGTGGTGGAAGAAATGGTCGATATGATTTCCGCTTCGCGTTCGTATCAGAACAATGTGGACATGATGAATACCGCGAAGACATTACTGCTGAAAACCCTGACGATCGGACAATAGGAAACTCCATGAGCACTATTCAGAATACACAGTTGGCAAGTAATCCATTTGCCGCTTATGGAACCAGAAGCACTGCCAAACCGGCAGAACAGGACCTGCAGGACCGGTTTCTCAGGCTGCTGGTTACCCAAATGAAAAACCAGGATCCGCTCAATCCTCTCGACAACGCGCAAGTCACCACACAGCTTGCCCAAATCAGCACCGTGAACGGTGTCGAGAGACTTAATGCAACCATTCAAGCCATTGCCGGCAACTTTACCGCGGGGCAATCGCTGCAAGCCGCCGGCATGATCGGAAGAGAAGTGCTTGTGCCCGGCTCCACCTTGCAGTTGGCCGGTGGAGCGGCGCGGTTCGGCATCGAGCTGACGCAACCCGCGGATGAGGTGAAAGTAAGAATACATGACGCGGCCGGCCGCGAGATTCAAGTCATGAATCTCGGCCCCCGTGCGGCGGGTTCCCTCGAGTTGGTATGGGATGGCAAGACGAGTGATGGCAGCCAGGCGACAGACGGGAACTACAGCATAAGCGTTGCCGCGCTGCGCGGCGATCAGAAGGTGGAAGTACAGGCATTGGCTGCGGCAACCGTTCAAGGCGTGTCCCAGGGAAATCAAGGCGTGCAGCTGGATGTCGGCACGTTGGGAATGGTCGGATTGGCCGATATCCGGCAGATTTTTTAGGTTGTTCAAGAGTAGGAAAGAGTCAGGACGGCGGCTGAAAGCCGTTTCAGCTACAGGACATTTGGCATTTATCACGGTATTCCGTACTAACGAGCAGGCAGGGGAGGCGAAACATGAGTTTTCAGCAGGGTTTAAGTGGTTTGAATGCGGCATCGAAAAACCTCGATGTCATCGGTAATAATGTAGCCAATACGAATACCGTGGGCTTCAAGCAGTCACAGACACAGTTTGCGGATATGTTCGCCAGTTCGCTGTCGGGCGGTGGCGGCATGCAGGCTGGCATAGGTGTCAAGGTGGCTGGAATTGCTCAGCAGTTCAGCCAGGGAAGTATTACCGTATCCAACAATCCGTTCGATATCGCAATCGGCGGTGCAGGTTTCTACCGCTTAAGCGACCAGGGCACGATCAGCTATTCGCGCAACGGTCAATTTCATCCGGACAAGGATGGCTATATCGTCAACAGCAGCGGCCTCCGTCTTACCGGCTATATGGCCAACTCGGCCGGACAGATCAATTCCGGCATGCCCACCGATTTAAGGCTTTCCACTGCGGACCTGCCACCTGCCACCACGACACAGGTGAACGCATTGGTCAATCTCGATTCGCGCGAGACGCCGTTGAGTGCGGCCGCCTTCGATCTGACGGATCCGGCGACTTATCAAAGCTCAACCTCGCTTTCGGTCTATGACAGCCTGGGCAATTCGACGCCATTATCGACATATTTCGTCAAGACGGCAGCCAACAGCTGGGATGTGTTCGCTGCCAACGATGGCACTCTCCTCAATGGCGGTTCGTCGATTGGTACATTGAATTTCTTGTCCAACGGTAATCTCGACCCCTTGAGCTCCAGCAGTTTCAGTGTGACGGCTCCCGTCACTACCGGAGCCAATCCCCTCGCTTTCGATATCGATTTCGCAAGCACGACCCAATTTGGTTCCAGTTTCGGTGTCAATGCGTTATCGCAGGATGGGTATGGGCCCGGCCAGCTCACCGGTTTCTCTATCGGCGAGGATGGGGTCGTACGCGGCAGTTATTCAAACGGCGCGTTTCTCTCCATGGGGCAGATCGCGCTGGCCAATTTCGCCAACCCCCAGGGCCTGCAGGTAGCCGGTAATAATACCTGGAAGGAAAGTTCCGCTTCGGGCACGCCGCTGGTAGCCGCACCGAATACCGGCGGCCTGGGTGTGCTGCAGGCGGGCGCAGTCGAGGATTCGAACGTGGAGCTTACCTCCGAGCTCGTCAATATGATTACGGCCCAGCGTGTCTACCAGGCCAATGCCCAGACGATCAAAACCCAGGATCAGATACTTCAGACAGTAGTGAACCTGAAGTAACCGGATTAGCAGGCAATCATTGGAGTAAATATGGACCGCATGATTTATGTCGCCATGACGGGGGCCAAGCACACGCTGGGACAGCACGCTGCGGTATCTCACAATCTGGCGAACGCGAACACTCCCGGATACCGCACTGAAATAAATGCGCTGCGCGCTGTACCGGTGTTCAGCGATACCCTCGCTACAAGGGCATTTGTGGTGGATTCAAGTGTCGGAGCGGATTTCCGTCCGGGCACTGCGCAGAACACCGGACGTGAACTTGACGTAGCAGTACAGGGAGCCGGATGGATCGCGGTGCAACTGGCGGATGGCAGCGAGGGCTATACCCGCAACGGCGATCTTCATGTCAGCACCAATGGCGTATTGCAGACCCGCGACGGGTTGAACGTGTTGGGCGATACCGGGCTGATTTCCATCCAGCCCAATGCAAAAGTTACCGTAGGCACTGACGGCACGGTTTCCACGGTGCCAGCCGGGTCGGGAACGAGCGAGCCTAATCTGGCCATTGCAGTGGGCCGGATCAAGCTGGTGAATCCGCCCGAAGCACAACTCGTTCGCGGCCCTGACGGACTCTTCCGGCTCAGCGGTGGCGGCGAAGCAGAGGCGGATGGAAACGTTACCTTGAGCAGTGGGGCCCTGGAGGGGAGCAACGTCAATGTCGTGGAGGCGATGGTCGACATGATTTCCCTTTCCCGCCAGTTCGAGACGCATATGAAGCTGCTGCAGAATGCGGAAGGCAATGCCCAACGGGCAAGCCAACTCCTGTCGATCAGTGGGTGAGGCAGGGAAGAACTCCACACACTTCCGTAATCGGCGAGCAAACAGTACGAACGTCATACTGGCGGAAGTCGATATCCAGTGACGTTCAAAGCACGCCATTATTGGTTTGGCTGGATTCCCGGTCACTGATTCAGAGTCAGGCCCGGAATGACGGGATTCATAGTATTTTTCCAGCCGGATCAATAGTGATTGTAACCAGATAATAGAAAATAATTTTTCATGGAGTTGACGTGATTCGATCGCTTTGGATTTCCAAGACCGGGCTTGATGCGCAGCAGACGCAGATGGATGTGATTGCCAATAACCTGGCGAATGTCAGCACGAACGGCTTCAAGCGGTCGCGGGCCGTTTTTGAAGACCTGCTGTACCAGACGCTCCGCCAACCGGGTGCACAATCCTCGCAGCAAACCCAGCTGCCTTCCGGCCTGCAGCTCGGAACCGGCGTCAGGCCTGTTGCCACCGAGCGTATATTTACCCAGGGAAACTTGCAGCAGACCGGAAATTCCAAGGACGTCGCTATCCAGGGGCAGGGATTTTTCCAGGTGTTGCGACCCGACGGATCGACAGCCTATACCCGGGACGGTTCGTTCCAGACCGATTTCGAGGGGCAGCTGGTGACGTCCAGCGGCTATTACGTTCAACCCGCGATCACCATTCCGCCGAATGCCCAGAGCATCACCGTGGGCCGTGATGGAGTCGTTTCCGTAACTACTCCGGATTCCACCACGGCCGTTCAGGTGGGCAATCTGCAGCTTGCCACATTTGTCAATCCTGTCGGCTTGCAGAGCGTGGGCGAAAATCTTTACGTGGAAACAGCATCGAGTGGCACCCCGAATGTTACCAATCCCGGTACGGATGGAGCCGGGCTACTCAACCAGGGATATGTGGAAACCTCCAATGTCAACGTGGTGGAGGAGCTGGTCAATATGATTCAGACGCAACGGGCATACGAGATCAATAGCAAGTCGGTGCAAACGTCGGATCAGATGTTGCAACGCCTGACCCAGCTATAGATCGGCAGTAACCGGGTCGAACATTCAAATGTCCATGGCTGAAGCGTCGATGGCAATCAAGAATCATGGCGGCATAAAATGGTTTTGAGTTTCTCAGCGAAGCGACGCGCACGAGTCCTCGGTTTCATGACAGGGATGCCGCTCGCGCTCTCCGGTTGCGTCAGTCTTCCGCCGCCTGCGCCAATCATTCACCAACCTATGTCTGCGCGCGCGGCACCGCCTCCGGCACCTCCCGGCAACGGGTCGGTTTATCAGGACGTTGATCAATACCACTCCTTGTTCATCGACCGGCGGGCGCGCCAGATCGGCGATACGGTGGTAATTCTCCTCACCGAGCGAACCAACGCGAGCAAGCGCTCCAACAGCAGCGCCAACAAGAATGGTGATTTGAGTTTCGGCATTCCGCCAATCGTGTTTGGTGTGCCTATCACAAAAAAAATCGATCTCGGGGCGTCCTCATCCAATGATTTCGCAGGTAAGGGCGAAGCCGCTTCCGCCAATAATTTCAGCGGCACGATTACCGTTACCGTGATCGATGTGCTGCCCAACGGTTATCTGGTGGTAAGTGGCGAAAAACAGCTGGCAATGACCCAGGGCTCGGAGTACATCCGTTTTTCCGGCGTTGTGCGCCCGCAAACCGTGATCAACAACACCGTATCATCGATCCAGGTGGCGGATGCGCGCATCGAGTATAAGGCGAACGGTTATATCGACGAGGCGCAAACCATGGGCTGGCTTTCACGCTTCTTTCTGACCGTTGCGCCGTTCTGAAGTGCGCACATGAGGTGAATCCATGAGATACCCGGTTTCAACAGGAATCGCTGCCCCGACCTGGTTCGGCTTCTTCTGCGTATGGGTGGGTTTATGGACCTTTTCCGTGCCTGTTCAGGCAGAGCGCATCAAGGATCTCGCATCGATTCAGGGCATACGCACCAATCAGCTCGTCGGCTACGGGCTGGTAGTGGGGCTGGATGGGACAGGCGATCAGACCGTTCAGACCCCGTTTACCATTCAAAGCCTTAATAACATGCTGATGCAACTGGGCGTCAATGTGCCACCCGGGACGAACATGCGATTGAGGAATGTAGCGGCCGTAATGGTCACAGCTGCGCTTCCACCGCTTGCCCAGCCGGGCCAGGTGATCGACGTCACGGTATCCAGCATGGGTAATGCCAGGAGCTTGCGCGGGGGTACTCTGCTGATGACTCCGCTCAAGGGAATCGACGGTCAGGTCTATGGGGTGGCTCAGGGTAACTTGCTTGTTGTTGGAATAGGCGCCGCTGCCAGCGGAAGTAAAGTCCAGGTCAATCATCTGAATGCCGGCCGTATTCCCGGTGGGGCGACAGTCGAACGCACGGTGCCGGTAGCACTGGGACAGGATGGCATGATCCGCCTCGAACTGAATACCACCGATTTCTCGACGGCGAAACGGATCGTGGATGCGGTCAACACCCGCTTCGGCATGGGTACGGCCGCTGCACTGGATGGCCGGGCGATCCAGGTACGGACACCTGCGGAAAGCGATCAAAGGGTGGCATTTCTGGCGGAGGTGGAAAGCCTTGCGATCAATCCCGCACAAATGCCGGCCCGAGTGATCGTGAATAGCCGCACCGGTTCAGTGGTCATGAATCAGGCGGCAACGGTGGATCAATGCGCGATTGCTCACGGGAACCTGACGGTCGTTATCAGTACGGAACCCGTGATCAGTCAGCCTGGACCATTTTCGTCGGGGCGGACCGTGCAGGCGCAGCGCTCGACCATAGAAATCAAGCAGGAATCGGGTATGTTGACGATGGTTGAAGGCGCTTCGCTGGCCGAAGTAGTAAAGGCATTGAACGCGATCGGTGCGACGCCGCAGGATCTGCTGGCAATTTTGCAGGCGATGAAGTCAGCCGGTGCGCTGCGGGCTGAACTGGAAATCATCTGATGGCAGCTTCGGTCGATCTATCCACCCGCTTCGCCCTTGACGTCCAGGCGGTAAACGGGCTACGCGCGGAATCAAAAAAAACCAGCGAGGCTGGTCTTGAAGCCGCAGCCAGGCAATTCGAAGCGCTCTTTCTGAACATGCTGCTGAAAAGCATGCGCGATGCCACTCCTAAAGATGATCTGATGGAGAGCGAACAGAGCCGGTTATATCTCTCGATGCTGGATCAACAGTTTTCCCAGACCATGGCTGCGCGCGGCATTGGCCTTGCCGAGATCATGGTGCGTCAGTTGCGCCATGGCGCGCCGCCCGATCCGGCGGAAAAAGCGCAGGCTCCGCAAAACCCCGAGGGCCATTCTTTGGATCAATCAGCGCCACGCTCTCCAGCGGAGGCAGGGAAGCATCCGGGTTTGCGGGGTTATGCGCCGACAGTAGAGATGCAGGAACGACTGCATCAACCAGGGTGGCCTGGAGCGGGACAGTCAGATCCATCCAGGCTGGAACAGGAGGGCTCGCAGGCGAGCGAAGTACCTGCGCATGTGTCCGAGTTCAAAGCAAGGGTAGGTGCATATGCCCAGGAAGTGAGCCAGGCAACGGGCATCCCGGTCCAGTTCATGCTCGGGCAGGCAGCGCTGGAAAGCGGATGGGGAAAACGCGAGCTGCGCGCTGCGGATGGAACCCCTAGCCACAACCTGTTTGGCATAAAAGCGGGTGCCGGCTGGAAGGGGCCTGTGGTGGAAGCGGTCACGACAGAATATATCAATGGCATTGCACATAAGAGGGTGGAGAAATTTCGCGCTTATCCATCCTACGCCGAAGCTTTTCGCGACTATGCCAACCTTTTGAGCACCAATCCGCGCTACACGGAAGTACTCAGGCAAGCGGTGCAGAGACTCGATGCCGAAGGATTTGCCCATGCCCTGCAGCGGGCCGGCTATGCTACGGATCCGGCCTATGGAGACAAGTTAGGCCGGATTATCAAAACGACCTTTGGTCCTGAGTCGTAAGTGGTGAGATCTCCGACAAATCTCTCGGGGATTTTCACTGCCCCCTAAATATTTTCAACCCGATGCCGTCAATATATGCACGACATTCAGATCAGGATACTGGCAGAGACAGGATATAACCATGAGTAATGGTATTTTCGGCATTGGACTCAGCGCGCTACAGGCTGCCCAGCAGGGATTGCTCGTTACGGGACATAACATCAGCAATACCGCAACTCCAGGTTACACCCGCCAGCAGGTTATCCAGTCGACGACCGGCGCCAGGGCTACGGGCAGTGGATTCATTGGTCAGGGTGTGCACACCGATACAGTAAAGCGGGCTTATAACCAGTTTCTCTCCAGGCAGGTTGCGCAGGCTGGAACCGAGTCCAGCCAGCTGGAAACATATTTTTCCCAGATGAAGCAGATCGACGGACTGCTGGCCGATTCCATCGGCGGTTCAGGGCTGTCGCCCGCCTTGCAGGATTTCTTCGGCAGCCTCCAGGAAATCGCGACAAATCCCGCTGAAGCGGCATCGCGCCAATCCATGCTGTCGAATGCAGAGGTGCTGGTACGGCAGTTTCACTCGATGAACGACCAGCTGGGTGAAATCCAGGAGGGGGTAAACAGGCAGATCGAGAACAGCACTTCGCTTATCAATACCCTGGGGACGCGAATCGCAAAATTGAATGAAACCATCAGTATGGCGGAGAGTTCTGCCAACGGCCAGCCGGCGAACGACTTGCGGGATCAGCGCGATGAGTTGGTGACGCAGCTCAATGACGAAATCCGCGCCACAGTGGTGGTGCAGAGTGATGGTGGGTATAGTGTTTTCCTGGGGGCGGGCCAGCCCCTGGTAATGGGTTCGCAAGCGTTTCAGCTTGCTACCAGACCGTCCGCAATGGATGCGGACCGCCTCGAGATTGCCCAGGTTGTTGGCGGCAGCAGTATTCCGCTCAAGGAGGCAAACCTGGATGGAGGCAAGCTCGGCGGGTTGCTGCAATTTCGCAACGAGATCATTGATACGGTACGCAACGGACTGGGTCGGGTGGCGATCGGTCTGGCGGGAACCTTTAACGAACAGCACCGGTTGGGACAAGATGCGCAGGGTAACCTGGGAGGTGATTTTTTTACCACACCGGGTCCGGTGGTAGTGGCGTCGGCAGAAAATACCGGCAGCGCAGTCATTGACGCTGAAATCGTTAGTTATCGTGATCTGGACGTCAGTGATTATCGCCTGAGTTTTGATGGCGCCAACTATACCCTGAAACCCATCAGGAATGGAGTAGAAGGGAATGCTCAGACTTTCGCTGCCTTTCCCCAGACAGTGGATGGTGTGCGCTTGAACCTTGGGTCCGGAACAATTGCAGCGGGAGATGAGTTCCTTATTCGGCCAACGGTCAAGGGCGCCGGCCAGATCGCGGTTGCGGTTCAGGATACTGACAAGATCGCCGCGTCGGCACCGATCCGGACAAGCGCACCGGCTACGAATACCGGTACGGGGCGCATCAGCGCAGGCATGGTGAACGCGCCGCCTCCCACTGATCCCAATCTGCGACAGGCGGTCACGCTTACTTTTACCAGCCCCACCACTTTTGATGTAAGCGGTACCGGCACAGGAAATCCGACCAGCGTTCCCTTTACTCCGGGTGGGTCGATTACGTTCAATGGCTGGACTGTTCAGATTACCGGAACGCCCAAGCCGGGCGATACGTTCAGTGTCGGCCCGAACACGGATGGAGTGGCTGATAATCGCAATGCCTTGCTGCTGGGAGCATTGCAGTCAAGCAATACATTGGCCACCGGCGGAGCCAGTTACCAGGGCGCATATGGGCAACTGGTCAGCCAGATGGGTAACAAGACGCGCGAACTGGAGGTCACGGCCGACGCGCAGGCTGCCCTGCTTACCCAGACCAGGGCTTTGCAGCAGTCGGAAGCAGGTGTCAATCTCGACGAGGAAGCGGCTAACCTGTTGCGCTACCAGCAGGCGTACCAGGCGGCGGGCAAGGTAATACAAACGGCTAATCAGATGTTCGATGCGCTACTCGAGATAATGAGGTAAAAGCGGGCTGCAAAGCAGCACCACTTGCGAAGGCGGGCGCTGACAACGCTTGAAGCGGTGTGATCAGAGCAGGCACCGCCCATGGCAAGAACATGATCAGCATGGGATAGAAATAGAAAAAAGGAATCAAAATGCGCGTCAGCAGTAATACCAGTTACGAGGCGGGACTTGCTGCCATCCATCGCCAGCAGTCGGCACAGATGAAGACCTTTGAGCAGATAAGCACTGGCCGCAGCGCGCTCACCCCGTCTGCAAATCCGGCGGCGTATGTTCGGGCACTCGATGTTGCCGAGGCAGACTCCGCCAACAGCCAATACGCGTTGAACCGGCAAAATGGCATGGCCAGCCTCAGCATACTGGAAGATACTCTTGGCGGCATTACAGCCCTGCTGCAGAGGGCCCAGGAGCTTACCGTGGCTGCCGGAAACGGTACGCTGAATGACAGCGGACGCGAAACCATTGCCACTGAATTGCGCACGAGTCTGGGTGAACTTCTGGGTTTGTCCAATCGAAAGGATGTAAACGGGCAATATCTCTTTTCCGGTTATCAGGGTTCAACCATGCCGTTTGAGGATACCGGGAGCGGGGTGCAATATGTTGGCGATGAAGGCTTGCGCATGATACAAGCCAGCTCATCCCGGCAGCTTGCAGTGAATGAGTCGGGACGAGAGGTGTTCGAACGCATTCCTGCGGCGGGAGGCGGCTACCACAGCATGTTCAAGACGCTATCGGATCTGGCTGATTTACTCGAAACACCGGTAACCGACCCAGCGGGCAAGGCAGCCCTCGCCACCGGCCTGGATACTGCGCAAGCAAACTTGTCCAACGCGCTCGACAATGTGCTCAAGACGCAGGCATCGGTAGGAACGCGCATGAAGGAAATCGATGCTTTGAATGAACGCGGCGAAGATTTGAATATTCAGTACAAACAGCAGTTGTCGGAATTACGGGATGTGGACTACGTTGAGGCCATCAGTGACCTGACTCAGCAGCGAACCTACCTGGAAGCTACACAGCAGGCATTTCTGAAAGTGCAAAGTCTTTCCTTGTTCGATTATATACGCTGAGGGCAGCAAAATATTTCACGCACGGATTCTTCGCCCGGAAAAAATTTCCTGCTGATGGTTACCTGCTCCGAGTCATTCCACAGGGAGGCGAGCTATCCGTCTGTGATTCGGACTATAGGTCGGCTTAACCGCTACCTGAGTTTTCAGTCGAATAGAGACTGACAGATGATTCTAGATACGACTCCACACATTTCTTCGGTCGCCCAGGTAAAGGAATTTTTCCTGGCCCGTCAACCTATTCTGGATCGTAACCAGAATCTGATCGCTTACGAGTTATTATTCCGCCGCACGGGAGTCAGGGCGCCGGTTAGCGCCGAGGATACACGCGGCGCCGCTTCCATCATCGCACATACATCCGAGCTGGGCATCGAGAACGTGATCGGGCGCGCGCTGGGTTTCTTCAACGTGAATTCCACATTGTTGATGGGGGACCTGGTTAATTTTCTGCCACCCGAAAAAGTTGTGTTCGAGTTTCCTCAAACGGACAAGATCACTCCCGAACTCGTCCGGCGTGTTGCCGAGCTGGCGGATGCAGGATACCGATTTGCGCTGGATGACGTCATCACTCTGTCGGAATACATAAAACCGTTACTGCCATTTGTTGAAATCATCAAGATCGATACCTCCGTCATGACGTGCGCCGATCTGGCCATGCTCGTTCGCCAGTTCAAACAGGCGCACAAGATGCTTCTCGCTGACAGAGTAGAGACGATCGAGCAATTCCAGAATTGCCTTGAACTCGGATTTGACTATTACCAGGGCTACTACTTTGCAAAACCAGCTCTTCTGTCAGGCAAGAAGCTTGCAACTTCGCAACTGGCGATCATGGAACTGATGACTCTGATAGCCAGGGATGCCGACACTATAGAAATCGAGCAGCGCATCAAGAAGGAAGTCTCGCTCTGCCTGTCCTTATTACGACTGGTCAATACGCCGGGCATGGGTGTTACGAAAAGCATACATTCGTTAAGTGAAGCTTTGATGGTTCTCGGCCGCCGCCAGTTGCAGCGATGGTTGCAAATTCAGATCTATGTCGGGTCGGATCCTCAGATCCAGTTCGGGTCGCCACTTCTCCTGCTGGCAGCCACACGCGGCAAACTCCTTGAACTCGTTGCCCGAAAACTTCAGCCCGTAAACAGAGGCATGGCTGATGTTGCCTTTACCGTGGGTATTTTATCCTTGCTGGATGCTTTGTTCGGGCAACACATGGAAAGAATTCTCCGTCAGATCGTTCTGAGCGAGGAGATCACCGAAGCCTTGCTGTATCGGACGGGGTTCTATGGGGACTTGCTGAAGCTTGCCGAATATCTCGAAAAACCTGGCGAAGCCGGCCGGCTGCTCATGCCCTTGCTTGCCAGATTGGGATTGCCGATTGAAGAGCTTTATCCGTTCCAGCTGGAAGCATTTGAATGGAGCAACAGTTTGTTGCCTACCTTATAGAGGTCCTGGTTTCCCCCTGGCTTCCCCCGGCAGGTTCATTCACGCCCTGGATGCACCCGCATGTGAGGGCCTCAAGAGTTGCCGGGGGGAGGCAGCCTGAAAAGGATTCCACTTTGCCTTCCCGGAAGACCGGGAAACCGGGAACCCTGGAGCGGTTATAATACAGGAATGGATACTGTTCATGGCAGTGAGCCAACCCGTGGCGAGATCGATTCGCTCCAAGGTCCCGCTCTTATCGAGTTCGGCGCAGCGTGGTGCGGATACTGCCGGGCTGCGCAACCGTTGATTGCTTCAGCCTTGTCCGGAGCTTCACCGGTGCGCCATATCCGGATAGAGGATGGAAAAGGTCGACGGTTGGGACGCTCGTTTGGAGTAAAGCTCTGGCCGACCCTGATCTTTTTGAAGGATGGAAAAGAAATGGCTCGCCTGGTCCGGCCTGAGAATTCCGATCTTATTCAGCGTGCTCTTGAAAATATCTGTAAGGATGCTTGAATCTTCAAGGGCGCGTGATCGCGCCGTATCCTCTACGTCCAGCCAGAATCTGTCGCATTATAGTTTACGCAGTCAATAACGTATCAGCACTCCATGAAGCAGAAAAGGGAAAAATCAGGCCCCATCCATATGGGGGAAGCGTACCCTCCGGATGTTGCCGCCAATTCTCCAGGGATGGTTTTTCAATACATACAGAAGGAAGACGGTACTTCCTCCATGCCCTTTATCAGCGACCAGTGCGTAAGCGTGCTTGGTATTTCGGCTGCAGAACTCAAAGCCAACCCCTCGCTGCTTCTGGATCTGGTGCTCCCGGAAGACCGGGAGAGCCTGCAGTATTCGAAGGCACAATCCGCGGCTAATCTGACAACGTGGAATTGGGAAGGACGTCTGTGGATCGAATCCTACGGGGATATAAAGTGGGTCAGCCTGCGAGCGAGTCCGAGGCGGGAGAAGGGCGCGTGCGTGGTTTGGGAAGGCATTATCATCAATATCACCGAGAGCAGGCGCCGGGAGACAGAGCTCAAGGAATCCCATGAACGACTCAAGGAAGTATCAGCGCACGTCATGGCGGCAAGAGAACATGAGCGCATACGCATTGCCAGAGAAATACACGATGATCTGGGGGGAAACCTTACTGCCATCAAGATCGATCTCGACTGGCTGGTGAGGCGGATCGATGCAGCTGCCGGCAGTTCCGAGAATGCAGCATTACTTGCGAAAGTGCGTACTGTTTCTGATCTGGTGGACCGCACCATACATTCGATACAACGGATTTCCCGGGATCTGCGGCCAGGCATCATGGATTTTGGCATTTTTGCGGCAATAGAATGGGAAGCGGGCGAATTTGCAAAACGCTATGGCATACCTTGCAAGGTATCGTGCAACGAGACGGATATTGAACTCGAACCTGACATGGCCGTGGCCGTATTTCGAATTTTTCAGGAAGCGCTCACCAATATTGCGAAGCATGCGCATGCTTCGCATGTCTGGGTCGGCCTGGACGTGAGACAGGAATATCTGGAGCTCAAAGTGCAGGATAATGGCTGCGGGATTTCCCCAAACGATTTCAGAAAGCTTGATTCGTTCGGGATCCGGGGCATGGTCGAGCGCGCGAGCCTGCTTGAGGGAAAACTGACAGTCAGCACAGGGCAGGGGCATGAGCGGATTCAGGCCCGGCAAGGTCAGCCGGGGCTTCAGCGGGAACAGACAGGAGAGGAGCAGGCAAGTGAAGGCACCCTCGTGCATCTCTCGATTCCGCTTGCTGCGGAAGCGCGGACAACGGTCCCTGCGACAACTATTTCACGGAAATTGACCCGATCATGAATGTGCTGATTGTCGACGATCATGCCATCGTGCGTCAGGGCTTGAGACAGATTCTGACTGAAAGCGGAAAAATTGACATCATCGCGGAAGCGGAATCAGGTGGAGCAGCGATGCGGCAACTGCGTGAAGGTGAATGGAGTGTGGTGGTACTGGATATTTCCCTGCCCGACAGGAACGGCATTGAAGTGTTGAAGCAAATCAGGAAAGAGCGTCCCAAATTACCTGTGCTCATGCTGAGCATGCACGAAGAGGGACTTTATGCGATCCGGGCACTGAAGGCAGGGGCCTCCGGTTATATAACCAAGCAGAGCGCTCCCAATGAGTTGATGGCCGCCATCAGCCAGGTCGCCAGGGGACGCAAGTACCTGACGCCCACCATGGCGGAAGCCATGGCTGAAAGCCTTGGCGCTGATCACGATCGTCCGCCGCACGAAATGTTGTCTGATCGTGAATACCAGACCCTGCGCCTGATCGCTTCAGGCAAGAGTCTCACGGATGTGGCCGAGGAAATGCATCTGTCGGTCAAGACCGTGAGTGTCTACCGCGGCCGGCTCCTGCAAAAGATGAAGCTCAAGAACAATGCGGAAGTGACTCACTACGCAATCAAGAACGGCCTCGCCTGAGTTCCTCAGTCCTTCAACCCCTCAGCCCCTCAGCCCGCCGGATTACCTTCACACCTATTCGCTGCCCTTTCAAGCCTGCTCAAGTTACCGATGCGGCTTCTTCTCGGCGGCTATTTCAAAATATCGTCTCCGCTCCAGATTCCGGTTTTGCGGCACTGGATAAGGGCAGCGCCGAATATACAACGCTGTTCACCCCCTTAATCTGCGCATTGCGCAGCCCCGCCTCCTCTTATCATAGCCTCCTGTCTGGCCACTGGTAATCTTTCCTCCAGTCGGATAGCTGTGCTGGATGAACTCGGAAGAGTGGGGGGCGGCTGCGCCAAAAAAACGTGACGATGCCATTAAATGTTTCTCCTGGACCACCGTTAATAAACATAACAGCAGTTGATTAGCTTCGGTAATTGGGGCGAACCAAAAGTTGACGGCTGTAGGTGTAATTTCATGAAAAATTAGTCAAGGAGACTTACATGGCTGCAATCATCAATACCAACGTCATTTCCATGAATGCGCAGCGTAACCTCAACGGTTCGCAGAACGCACTCGCCACCACACTGCAGCGCCTGTCCTCCGGCCTGCGCATCAACGGCGCGAAGGACGATGCTGCCGGGCTGGCGATTTCGGAGCGCATGACTTCCCAGATCAGGGGCTTCAACCAGGCAATCCGCAACGCCAACGATGGCATCTCGATGTCCCAGACGGCGGAAGGCGCACTGGGCGAAATCGGCAACAACCTGCAGCGCATACGCGAACTGGCGGTGCAATCGCGCAATGCCAGCAACAGCGCAAGCGACCGCACCGCGCTCAATAACGAAGTCCAGCAGATCAAGGCCGAAATCGACCGGGTCGCTTCCACCACGACGTTCAACGGCATCAAACTGCTCGATGGCACTTTTACCAACCAGGCATTCCAGATAGGCGCCAATGTAGGGGAAACCATCAGTATTGCCAATATCGTCAATGCACAAAGCTCTGCTCTGGGAACCACCACCACCTACTCAGCCAGCGTTACCGGCATTGCCGCCACGGCATTTACGGCATCAACAGATGACATCGCCGCGGGTGATTTGAAAATAAACGGGATTGACGTGGGCGCCATTACAGCAGCCGGCGGTGCTCCCGCCCAGGGAGCAGCCGTGGCAGCGGCCATCAACCTGATTACGGGCACCACGGGGGTTACCGCTTCTGCCGATGGCGCCGGCTTGGTGACACTGAGCAGCACGTCCAGCACCGGCATCACTGTGGCCATGAGCGGTACGGCTAACCTTGCGAGGACCGGTCTGACTGCCGGCTCAGCCACGATAACAACCACCGCTGCCGCTGGTTTCGCCTCGCTGAAGATAGACACCACCACTGATGCCGATACCGCCATTGCCTCGATGGATTCGGCGTTAAGCGCCCTCAACGCGGCGCGTGCCGACCTGGGCGCCTACCAGAACCGGTTCTCTTCGGCGATCTCTAACCTGCAAACCTCTGCGGAGAACCTGTCTGCTTCGCGCAGCCGCATCATGGATGCCGACTTTGCAGCGGAAACGGCGTCACTTTCGCGCAACCAAGTGCTGCAGCAGGCGGGAACGGCCATGCTGGCCCAGGCAAATGCAATGCCGCAAAGCGTATTGTCCCTGCTGAGAGGCTAGTCGCCAGTACACGGCCTCGCCTGAATGGCCGGGCGCGTGATGAATGGGGACCGCAAGCTTGCTTGCGGTCCCCATTCGAACCCCCTGGAGTCAATAATGAAAATCGAACAATCCGGAGCCGCCATTCAACCAGGGACCGGTTCCAGAGCAACCGAAGGCGAATTCCTGCATGTCGATGCTCGCCTGTCGGCCGGGGATGGAAATCCACCGACGTCGCAGACCGTGCAGGTGAAACAGGAAATTGAAAAAGAGAAGGAAGCAACGCTATTCGCTGGCTCGAGTCTGGAATTCAGCGTTGATACCGATACCAACAGGATAGTGGTAAAAGTCGTAGACAACGAAACCCGGGAACTGGTGAGGCAGATTCCCATGGAAGAAATGCTGGCCCTGGCAAAGGCCATGAATCGGCTGCAGGGTTTGTTGCTGCGCACCAAAGCCTGATGGCAGGCAGGGCACGCCCGCCGAAAACAGGAAAACAGAAGAGGACAGGAATATGGCGATTACCGCAGCTGGGGCAGGTTCAAACCTGGATGTAAATGGCATAGTCAGCCAGTTGATGGCGGCCGAACGCACGCCGCTTGCTTTGCTTCAGAAGCGCGAATCCGACTATCAGGCAAAACTGTCCGCTTATGGAACACTGAAAGGCGCCTTGTCTGCTTTTCAGACGGCAATGCAGGGTCTTGCTGATCCTGCAAAATATCAGGCTATCAGCGCGAGTGCGGCGGATAGCTCTCTGTTGACTGCAACCGGGAATAGCGACGGCAAGGCAGTGCCGGGTAATTATTCGGTGGAAGTGCAGCAGCTTGCCCAACAGCAGAAAATCCGTTCCGACGGTTTTGCCAGCACGTCAAGCACCGTAGGCAGCGGGACTTTGACGATACAGTACGGCACTTATGATAGCGTCCTGAATACTTTTACTCTCAATGACGCGAAACCGGCGCAAACGATAACGATCGATCCCTCCAGAAACACCCTCTCCGGCGTGCGAGACGCCATTAATGCAGCCAATGTCGGCGTGAGTGCCACGATTGTGAATGACGGCGCCAGTAACAAACTCGTGCTGACCGCAAAGGATACGGGGGCGGCGAACAGCCTGAAGATTACTGTCAGCGATGACGATGGCGGCAATGTCGATGCAGTCGGACTCTCCAGTCTTGCCTTCGACCCAACCGCGGGAGCCGGCTCCGGCAAGAATCTTACCCAAGTGCAAGTCGCGCAGGATGCGAAGCTTAGGATCGATGGAATCGATGTCGCCAAATCCTCGAATACGATTACAGACGCAATTGAAGGCGTGACACTCAGCCTGCTCAAAACGAATGCAGGCAGTCCGACGACGCTGAATGTCTCGCAGGATACCGCTGCTGTCAAGACAGCGGTCGAAACATTCGTAAAATCGTACAACAGCATCAATCAAACGCTTTCCGACCTCAGTTCTTATAACTCGGCAGCGAAGAAGGGCGCAATATTGCAGGGGGATTCGGCTGCATTCTCGGTTCAGCGCGGCATTCGAGCGGCGTTAACGGCCATGATCGGCAGCGGGGACGGCTTCACCTCCCTCTCCCAGATTGGCGTTACCTTGCAGAAAGACGGCAGCCTGGCAGTGGATGCCGCAAAGCTGCAAGCGTCGATGGACGCAAAATTTGAACAGGTCGGCAAGCTGTTTACGATAGGTGGCACCTCCACCGACAGCCTGATCACATACGACGGCGCAACGGACAAGACAATAGCTGGAAATTATGCCGTTACGGTTACACAACTTGCAACGCAAGGCAGCCTCAGCGGAAGCCAGGCGGCAGGGCTAACGATAACGGCAGGGGTCAACGATCAGCTCAATTTCAATGTGGATGGGGTGGCAGCCAGCATTACGCTAGCCGAGGGAACTTATGCTTCCGCGGATGCACTGGCGGCCGAAGTGCAAAGCAAGCTGAATGGTTTCTCTGGCCTGACTACCGAAGGAATTTCAGTATCGGTTTCCCAGTCCGGCGGCGTATTGAGTATCGTGTCGGCGCGCTACGGCTCCGCCTCCAGCGTCATCCTCACGGGAGGCAATGGCGCGGACAATCTGCTCGGGGCCAGTCCTGCGGGCGTGACGGGAATGGATGTCGCAGGCTCCATCAATGGCGTTTCCGCTACAGGATCGGGACAGATGCTGACTGCCACTGGCGGAGGAGCGGCCGAAGGTCTGCGCGTCGCCGTTCACGGCGGTGCGCTCGGCACCCGGGGTGCAGTCGAGTTCTCGCGAGGTTACGCCGAGCGATTGAGCAAGGTTGCAGAAGAGTTTCTCGCTACTGAAGGAGTGATCGCTAGCCGGGTCGATGGGCTGAACGCCAGTATCAAGGATCTCGATCGGCGCCAGGAGGATTTTAGCCGTCGACTCGAAATGGTTGAGGCGCGTTACCGGGCGCAGTTCTCTGCGCTCGATGCCATGCTGGGCAGCTTGACGCAGACGAGCCAGTTTCTTCAACAACAGCTGGCCGCGCTGCCGACTCTCAACGAAAAATGACAGAAGGGTGAATATATGTATCCAGCATCTCGCTGCGGTGTAAACGCCTACGCCCGGGTTGGTCTTGAAACGGGTGTAATAGCCGCCAGTCCTCATAAGCTCGTCCTGATGCTGTTCGAGGGAGCGCGGATAGCATTGGCTTCGGCGCTTGCTCATACGCGAAGCGGCCAGATTGCGGCCAGGGGTGAAGCGATTTCCAAAGCCATTGCAATCATCAACTCCGGCTTGCAAGCCAGCCTGGACATCAAAGCGGGAGGAGAACTCGCGCAGCAATTGAATGCACTTTATGAGTACATGGGGCGCCGGCTGTTGCAGGCTAATGTTCATGACAAACCGGAATACATCGAAGAGGTGAGTGATCTTCTTGGCGAACTGCACGAAGCATGGGAAGCGATCGGATCGTTCACGCAGTCAGGTGAAGAGGGAAAGATGATTTCATCCGTCACTCATGACGGCATTGCCAATCTGAAAAAAGCATAATGATGATGACAAGTGCAGAAAACCTTGTTGTGTTTCAGTCTCTTTCCGATCTTACCGGAGAGATGAGAGAAGCTGCCCAGGCAAGTGAATGGGACCGGCTTGCTGGATTGGAGCGGCGCTGCGCAGCCCTGGTGGCACAGCTCGAGGCTGCAGAACCGGTGCGGCTTCCACCGGATATGCAGCGGCGGAAAGTTGAACTGATTCACAAGATTCTGGCCGATGATGCAGTGATACGTGAATATACGGAGCCATGGATAAGACAGGTTCAAGCTCTGCTCGGTACTGCCAGCCGCTCGCGGTGCGTGCGTCAGGCATATGAGTCGGGAGCGTGGAATATTTGATGGGGTACAGATAGACCTGTTTAATTCGCCCAGATATCCCATCAGATGGGTCAACCATCGGAACAGGAGAATTCGACCTGCGCGCATCCGACACAATCGCGGCAATAACTTCAATCCATCCGGTTCAGTCTTCACTTCAAAGACGTGAGGATTTTACTTCGTTCCTCTCCGGACTGGAGCCCGGGCGTTCTCTGAGAGCCCAGGTACAAGCCCTGCTTCCCAATAACGAATTCATCGTAATGCTGTACGACCGGGAGGGGCGAGATGGGGAAGGCAAGCAGGTGTTACAGATGAAATTACCCCGGAGCGCGCATCCGGGTGAAACTTTCAATCTGATTTTTTTGTCCCGCGCGCCAAAGCCGACGTTCGGGCTCGTGCCCGACTCTCCACCATTGGCCTCGCAGCTGAGTGAAACCGGGCGTTTCATCAGCATGCTGCTCCAGCAGCCGCTTCTGCTTCCGCTCTCGCTTCCTTCTGACAGTCGATCTGCACAGCCAAACCAGCCAAATGCGGCGGCGCCATTACTTTCCGCGCCGCCACGCGAGGGTACGCCGGCCCAGCATACGCAACTCGCTCAAGGACTGATGCAGGCAATCAGTTCAAGCGGTCTGTTTTATGAGTTTCATCTGGCGCAATGGGTGGCCGGCAAAAGATCATTGACAAGCCTGCTGCTGGAACCGCAGGGGCGTTTATCGGAAAACCTCTCGCAGTCGCCCGGTACTGCTTCGCCCCCGGCTTCACCGGCAGGCGAGCTTCGTTTACCAGCTCGCCCGCATCAGGATTACTCGAATCCCCTGCATCGCGATACTCAAGCGCTCTTGCGGCAGCAACTGGATGTTCTGGAAAACGGGCATCTTCAGTGGCAAGGTCAAATCTGGCCCGGCCAGACTATCGAGTGGGATACAGTCAGGGAGAAGATGGATGAATCGGAAGGTGACAGCACCACGCGATATTCCGTATGGAAAACCAGTGTGCGTCTTTCGTTGCCGAATCTGGGATTTATCAGCGCAGTTCTGAGGCTTGGTGAGTCCGGAGTCGAGGTTCGTCTTGCTGCAGCCGCATCGTCCGCCGCCATCCTGCGGGCGGGGGCAGGACACCTCGTCGCAGGACTGGATTCCGTGGGAATCAGATTATCGAGCATGGGTATCGAGGCCGATGAAAAGGTTGAATCGGTCTGAGGCTGCTGTTGCGCTGGCGTATCGTGCCGGCGATCATGCGCCGCAGGTTGTTGCCAAGGGATGCGGTCTGGTTGCCGAAAATATTATCCGGGAAGCACGAAGACACGGAGTTTTCGTTCATGAATCCCCGGAACTGGTGTCCTTGCTCATGCAGGTGGATCTGGACCAGCACATTCCCCCGCAGCTCTACCGGGCGGTGGCGGAATTGCTCGCATGGCTTTACAAGATGGAAGCCGGGGACCAGAACAACGAGGAGTCCCCGTCAATCCCGTTCAGCGCCTAAACCGGCATATTCATAATATCCTGATAGGCTGCAACCAGCTTGTTGCGTACTTGCACTGTGTACTGAAACGAGATGGATGCTTTCTGCAGCGAGATCATGGCTTCAGTCAGATTGGCCTCGGGCGTGCCCAATTCAAAATCTCTGGCAAGCTTCGATGCATGCTGCTGAACGTTATTGACCTGATCCAGGGATCTCCTGAATACGGTTGCGAAATCGACACGTCCCGCTTCACTTCCAGTTTCGTCTCCATTCGCTATTGTCCCTACTGAACCCGCTTTGCCGCCAGCAAGCGCCGCACCCGCACGTAGCTGGGCGAGCATCGAATCTATGTTTGAAATGTCCATGGTTTTCGGCAAGTACTTTTGAAAGGCATACAAGATAGCACTCCCTCCTGTATTCCGTTTTTTGAAAAGGCCGTAAAACCGGTTTCTTTTTCCCGTATTGAAAGCTGCAGCCATGGTGATAATGGCGACTGTCAAGAGGTTTGCCAAGGTACGCCTATTCATTTATCCATATATGACAAAGAAAAATAAACGCGATTCGATCTGGAGTTCAGGACTGGGGAGAAACAGGTGGCATCGGGTACGGATGCGGTAACAATGAACGGCGCAATGAGCAGCACCGCAAACAACGCAGCCAATGGCGCGATAAGCAGCGTTCAGGGGCGACTGCAAAGCTTTCTGGCGCGATTATCCAGCCAGCAGAAAATTGGGCTCATGCTGACCGTTTCTTCTGTGGTCGCATTGCTGGCGGCCGGATGGATGTGGACTCAGGCACCGGACTACAAGGTGCTGTTCAGCAATGTCTCCGACGGTGATGGCGGCGCAATCATCGCATCCCTCCAGCAGATGAATGTGCCCTATAAATTTGCCGAAGGCGGTGGAGCGATACTCGTCCCATCGAACCAGGTGCACGACACCCGCCTCAAACTTGCATCCCAGGGATTGCCAAGGGGTGGCCTGGTGGGCTTCGAACTGATGGAAAAGCAGAAGTTCGGTACCAGCCAGTTTCTTGAGCAGGTCAATTTCCAGCGCGCACTGGAAGGTGAACTGGCCCGTTCCGTCCAGGCGCTGGCGGCTGTCGACAGCGCCAGGGTCCATCTGGCGATCCCGAAGCAATCGGTGTTCATGCGGGAGCAACAGAAACCCAGCGCATCCGTCCTGGTGAACCTCTACCCCGGCCGCACACTCGATCCCCAGCAGGTCAATGCGATCGTCCACCTCGTTTCCAGCAGCGTCCCCAATCTGCATGTGAAGAATGTAACGGTAGTGGATCAGCAAGGCGATTTGTTGACCAGGATCGATGAATCGAACGCCAATACGGGACTGGATCCGGCCCAGCTCAAGTACTTGCATGCGCTGGAGCAAAGCTATATCAAGCGGATCGAAGCGATTCTGATTCCCATTGTGGGCCAGGAAAATGTGCGCGCCCAAGTCGCGGCCGAGGTCGATTTTGCGCACTCCGAACAAACCAGCGAAACGTACAGACCCAACCAGGATCCTGCAGGCTCTACGCTCCGCAGTCAGCAGACTTCGGAATCCACGACTGTCGGCACCCAGAATGAAGGCGGCGTTCCGGGCGCGCTTTCCAATCAGCCTCCAGTCCCGGCAACCGCTCCGGTTACCACGCCGCAGCCAGCGCCCCGAGGCACGAACGCCGGACAGGCTTCCGATGCACCCGGATCGCAACCCCGCGCCCCGACTCCACCGACCAGCACGCGCAAGGATGCCACCATCAATTACGAAGTCGATAAAACAATCCAGCATGTACGCAAACCAGTCGGCGGTATAAAAAGACTTTCTGTTGCAGTCGTGGTCAATTACCGCAAAGTCGTGGATGAGAATGGTGTCATCAGCGCCAAGCCGCTGAGCGAGGTGGAAAAATCCCAGATTACCGATCTGGTGAAAGAGGCTGTGGGATTCAGCAGGGAACGCGGAGATACACTGAACGTGGTCAACAGTCATTTCACAGGCGTGGAACGGGAAGCAGCGCCAGAGCTTCCATTGTGGAAACAGCCCGAGGTCATTGAACTGGCTCAGCAGATCGGAAAAACGCTGCTGATTGGCGGGTTGATTCTGTATCTGGTGCTGGGTGTGCTACGTCCTTCGCTCAAGCGTATCAATCAGCCGGAACCTCCACTTTTAGCCGAACCCGAGACCGATGAGCAGCATGTGCAACCTGTTCCTGCACTGACGCCCGCGCCACAACCTTCCGAATACGAGCAAAGACTGGCGCTCGCGCGCCAGCTCGCAAAAAAAGAGCCGAAGCTGGTGGCAAACGTCGTCAAGCAATGGGTGGCCGGTCATGAATGAGGAGGGCATCTACAAGAGTGCAGTCCTGCTCCTGTCATTGGGCGAAGACGAGGCGGTGCAGGTACTGAAGCATCTTAATCAGCTGGAGGTACAAAAACTCGGCGCTGCGATGGCCAAGCTGCGGAACCTGAGCCGGGAACAGGTCGATAGTGTTCTGGGCGATTTCTGTGGCCGAGTCATGCGTGAGCCGCTTTTTCTGGAGGTCGATCCGGAAAACTTCGCGCGTACGGTGCTCGAAAGAGCTTTGGATGAAGATAAGTCGACAGACAACATCAGCCGCATTCTCGAGGGACACGATACGAGCGGGATCGAGGGACTCAAGTGGATTGATTCGCAGTCAGTCGCGGAACTCATCAAGGGGGAGCACCCGCAGATCATTGCTACCATTCTCGTCCACCTCGACCGTCACCAGGCCAGTGAAATTCTCGGGCAACTGAGCGAGCAGCTTCGCAATGACGTCCTGCTGCGTATCGCCACACTCGAAGGCATTCAGCCTTCCGCATTGCGCGAACTCAATACGGTGCTGACCGATTTGTTGTCCGGCAGTGAAAACATCAACAAAAGCTCGGTGGGCGGCATTCGTACCGCAGCGGAAATCATCAACTTCATGGGTAGCACCGCGGAAACTTCGGTGCTTGATAATTTGCGGGAATTCGACGCGGATCTGGCGCAAAAAATAATGGACCAGATGATTGTATTCGAGAACCTCATGGATATTGACGATCGTGGAATTCAGACGCTGCTGCGGGAAATTCAATCTGACATCCTGGTGATCGCGCTGAAAGGCGCAGCCTGGGATCTGCGTGAAAGGATTTTCAAGAATATGTCGAAACGCGCATCTGAAATCCTGCGTGAAGACCTGGAAGCGATGGGGCCCGTAAGGGTAAGCGAAGTTGAAAACCATCAGAAGCAGATATTACAGGTCGTCCGGCGACTTGCAGATGAGGGGCAGATCGTGTTTGGCAGCAAGAACGAAGAAAGCTATGTATGAGTAAGGTCGGTGCGCAGGCAAAAAGTCGCGGCGACAGTTCAAGAATGACATCTCGGGCAAGCCAGATCATTCTCAAGGAAGATTTGTCGAGCTATCGTCGCTGGGAAATGGATGTCCTGGAGCGAGGGGCAATGCTCGAAGGGCCAGTGGACGCTTCAGCTGATACCAAAGACGAGGCAATGCCTGAGCAAATACAGGTTGCGTTGCCTACAGTCGAGGAAATCGAAAAAATACACCAGGAGGCCCGGCAGGAAGGCTATGACGCAGGGTATGAAACGGGGCGGGAAGTTGGCATGAAAGCCGGTTACGATGCTGGCCGCGAGCGCGCCAGCTTTGAGGCTGGACAATTGACGGCTGCATTTCGCGGTCTCCAGGAAGCCTTGGCAAGTGCTGACCAGAAGATTTGCAATGCCCTGCTTTCCCTTGCGCTCGACGTCGCCAAAGAGATGGTGCGTGAGGCGTTGCGGGTGAAACCGGAACTTGTTTTCGCGGTCGTTCGCGAATGTATTCAGTCCGAGCCGGCACTCGGGCAGTCGGCACAGCTATTTTTGCACCCGGACGATGCTGCCCTGGTACGCATGCACCTGAATCAGGAGCTCGAACATTGCGCCATCAGCCTCGATCCCCGCCTGGAGCGGGGAGGGTGCCGGATCAAGGTGGGGCCCAGCGATATCGATGCCACCCTGTCCACACGCTGGCGTCGCATAACCCAGGCGCTGGGACAACATAATGACTGGCTGGAGCGTCACTGATGGAAGCCTTATCCCACACCGACCGCTGGCAAGGATTTCTCAAAAACTGCGGCGGGCTGGCTGCGGTGTCGCCGCCCTTCCAGGTTTCCGGAAGTCTCACGCGTGTTACCGGATTGATAATGGAAGCAACGGGCCTCAAGCTGGCTGTGGGCAGTGGATGCACGATACTGATGCCCAACGGCAACAGCATGGAGGCTGAGGTAGTGGGTTTTCATGGTGACAGGCTTTACCTGATGCCAGCCCACGGCATGTTCGGATTGGCTCCCGGCGCCAAGGTCGTCCCGTGGGATCGCACCGGTGTGCTTTCTAATCCGGTCAATGCCTCCCGCCAGCGGCGCCGGGCGTCTGACCAGATCAGCCGGTTTCCAGTGGGAGAAGCGCTATTGGGAAGGGTGGTGGATGGCACGGGGCGTCCCCTGGATGACCTTGGTCCGTTAGAGGTGGAACGTTCGGCTTCGATCGCAAGTTCGCCCATCAACCCGCTTAACCGGGAACCGATCAGCGAGGTCCTTGATGTAGGAGTGCGCGCGATAAACGCCCTGCTTACGGTGGGCCGCGGCCAGCGCATGGGCCTTTTTGCCGGTTCCGGTGTGGGAAAGAGCGTCCTGCTCGGCATGATGGCGCGCTATACCAGCGCCGATATCATTGTCGTGGGATTGATCGGTGAGCGCGGAAGAGAGGTCAAGGATTTCATCGAGCAAATCCTGGGCGCTGAAGGATTGGCGCGTTCGGTGGTAGTGGCAGCACCGGCAGATACCTGGCCCCTGATGAGATTGCAGGGTGCGTCCTATGCAACTTCTATCGCTGAATACTTTCGGGACCAGGGAAAAAATGTTCTATTGATCATGGACTCACTCACCCGTTATGCAATGGCGCAGCGTGAAATCGCGCTTGCGATCGGGGAGCCTCCCGCGACCAAAGGGTATCCGCCTTCTGTATTCGCCAAACTGCCACAGTTGGTGGAAAGGGCGGGGAATGGGGTCAAGGGCAGCGGTTCGATCACTGCTTTCTATACAGTGTTAGCCGAGGGGGATGACCAGCAGGATCCCATCGCAGATGCGGCAAGGGCGATTCTGGATGGTCACATCGTGCTTTCGCGGCAACTGGCGGAAAGCGGACATTATCCTGCCATCGATGTCGAAGCCTCCATCAGTCGCGCCATGACCAGCCTGATCCCGCCCGAATATTTTGAGCAGGTGCGTAATTTCAAGCAGCTTTTTTCACGCTACCAGCGTTCGCGCGACCTGATCAGCGTAGGGGCGTATTCTCCGGGGAATGATCCGTTGCTGGACCGGGCGATTGCCCTGTATCCAAAACTCGAACGTTTTCTTCAGCAAACCATGGTGGAGCGCGCAGGGTATGAAGAGAGTACCCGAAGCCTGGGGGCTCTGCTTGCTTCAAACTTCAATTAATCTCAATTAGCTGTCGCCTGATCATGTCGAAAACTTCAGCGTTGGAAACCCTCATCGAACTGGCACAGAACCGCACGGATGATGCGGCGCGAAGATTGGGATTTTTTAACGCTCAAGGCCTGGACATGGAAGCCAAGCTGGTTTTGCTGGTCCAGTATTCGGACGAATATCGGGCCCGTTTTCGGGCTTCCATGCAGCAAGGTCTCACGGCGTCGGGGTGGCGAAATTATCATGAATTCATCGACAAGCTCGACGCTGCGATTTCCCAGCAACAGGAAGCCTTGGCGAACATGCGGCAGCGTCTCGCTGCCAGTGAAGCCGCGTGGCAATCGGAGCGGCGTGTTCTTAACTCTTATGACACTTTGGCGCAGCGTCACAGACAGATCCAGTTGGCCCACCAGGCAAAGCGCGAGCAGCGGGAAACAGATGAGTGGGCGAGCAGTGCGGCTATCCGGCCCGGCTCGATATAGTTGAGCCATACAAGATAATAAACCCCTGAAAAATCGAATTCCAGTTCCGAGAGCAGCCTATGCTACCTGTATCATTGAGCACCGCTTTGCATCCCGTCAAAGGTACTTTGACCGAATCGAGAAGCGCTATCCAGGAATCGGGCGCGTCCGATTTCCGCAAATTGCTTGCTGCCGAAGTGGGCGATGACGATGAAGCACCGGATACAGGCGCCAGCGATCCGCATGTGGGCCTAGTGGCGGATGCCACCGGAAACGGTCCTGGCATGCCCGGAAATCCGTCCCTGAAAGATTCTGAACACACGGACGGTGAGACAGAGGCTGAGGAGGATCGCAGCGGCAAGGAAGGGAATATGACAGCTGAAATGCTGGCCAGCGGGTTCCAACTCTCTCATCCTGCCAGGGTCACGGCGATATCAGGTGTCACAGATGCTTTACACCTCCCTGGTACCGGCCGAACTTCGGATACCGTAACCGGAATTGAAACCCGAATCCCTGCCGGTATGCCGGTCCAGCAGCAGCCTGACGCTGCACTCAGTCAAAGGAATGCAAACGATCCGCATCGGTCTGCTGCCGGACGAATCACTTCAGCTGCAGCTTCGATAGCACACGAGGTAGGACGCGAGGCACAGGCCGGGGAAGGCGCAAAGTCATCCGATCCCTCAGGACTGGCATCGGGAGACGGAGAGAACGTTATCAGCATAGCCCAGATCATGGGGGCCGGAATGCACCTGAGCTCTGGTATTGCGGGAAGCTCTCAGGAGGAACAGACGACTGTTCGAACCGCTTCCTCCAGAATCGTATCTGCTCCCGCGGCAGGCGCGAAACTACCGCAAGATATGAGGTTCACAGGAGCCGCAACGCACGCGATGTCTCATTCTGATTCGACCTCCTCAGAGAACAGGCTGACGGGAATCTCCAGCAGCATTGGCGATTTCCTGCCGGATGTTGCACATCTGCGCCCAGGCTCGGCCGCAGGAAGCGATACTTCTTCGCTCCCCACATTAGCTGCACCTGCCGTGCCCTACGAACTCCTGACTCCGTCCCCCTCTCCAGGACATCTGATAGTCGAGCCAGGCACAGGGCCTGGCATCGCAGATCCGGGTGATCCTTCTTTGCTCAGGCTGGAACCGCACGTGGGCACAGGCAGCTGGGATAATGCCCTGGGTCAGAGAGTACTCTGGATGGTATCTCATCAACATCAGATCGCTGAACTCAATCTGAACCCACCTGATCTGGGGCCGCTGCAAGTCGTCCTGTCCGTAAACAGCGATCAGGCCAGCGCAGCATTCGTATCCCAGAACCCCGAGGTTCGGCAGGCCCTCGAAGCGGCACTGCCCCGGCTGAAGGAAATGATGGCGGAAAGCGGAATCAATCTGGGCAATGCAACAGTCAGCGACCAGGGATCCCGGCAGCAAGGAGATTTCGAAAGGCAAAATAGTGCAAGGTCTCATTATCGGCAGGAAGAAAGCCGGATAGCCTCGGCAGGAACAAGCCTGGGAATGAGTCGCAGCATTGCTGACACTCGCGGACACCAGCTCGTGGATACCTTTGCATAGTTTGAGCGTGTTGTAGCCGGGCTAGGCGTAGAGAACTCCTGTTTGTGACACCGGGGGCTGCACTCTCCAAATTTCGAGATAACCTGTTTTTTCCCGTTTGTTTCTCACATTGAAGACAGGGCATCAGTTCAATAATGCCTCCTGCGCAAGCAAGCGTAAAACGGCTAACAGAGCACGAACATGGCAGTCAGACCCAATAAGCAAAGTAAAGACCCGAGGGAAGTCAAATTGGAGCAGAAATCCGGGAAAGGCAGGCTCGTTCTGATTATCACGGCGTGCGCCCTATTGCTGGGAGCAGGGGGCGGGGGCGCAGGATGGTATTTCAGCCAGGTCTACAATGGAACAGGCGCGCTGCCGAAACCTAAACCTCCTGTGTTTCTCAATCTGGAAACCTTTACCGTCAACCTTCAGCCGGAGCACAGCGAACAGCATCTCCAGACCAATCTTACCTTAAAGGTCGAAGATGAAAGCGTGGTGGATTTAATCAAGTTGCATATGCCGGAAGTGCGTAACCGCGTGCTGCTGTTGCTTTCGGGCAAGACAGCCACGCAGATTTCGAGTATCGAGGGAAAAAAGAAGCTCGCCTCTGAACTCACTGCCGAGATAAATCACCAGTTCAGCGAGGGGCGTGTGACAGAGTCGGTTGAGAACGTGCTTTTTACTTCGTTCGTGATTCAGTAACTCCATGAGAGAGGATTTCCTTTCGCGCGAGGAGGTGGATGCTCTCCTCAGGGGAGTGAGCAGTGGATCCACGGCAATCGAACAGAGTACGGCTAATCCTGGTTTCCGCCCCTATAACCTGGCGACGCAGGAGCGCATCGTGCGGGGGCGCATGCCCACCCTTGAAATCATCAATGAGCGCTTTGCGCGCCTTCTGCGTCTCGGGCTGTTCAATTTCATGCGCCGCAGCGCAAATGTCACCGCGGGACCGGTAAGGGTTATCAAGTTCAGTGAATTCGTGCGCAACCTCGCGGTGCCAAGCAACCTGAATCTCGTGCATATAAAACCTTTGCGCGGCACCTCTCTGTTTGTATTCGACCCGACCCTGGTATTTCTTGTGGTTGACAACCTGTTCGGCGGCGATGGGCGCTTTCTTCCCAAGACGGAAGGTCGCGATTTCACTCAGACGGAGCAGCGCATTATCCAGCGCTTGCTCAATCTGGTCTTCGACAGCTACGGCAAATCCTGGCATCCGGTTTATCCGATCGAATTCGAATATGTGCGGGCAGAAACGAACACCCAGTTTGCCAATGTGGCGACACCCAATGAAGTCGTGGTCGCAACCACCTTCGAGGTCAATTTTGGTTCCGTGGTTGGGGAAATGCACATCTGCATGCCCTATTCCATTCTCGAGCCGATCCGCGATCTGCTGTCGAGCACCATGCAAGGCGAGGCACTGGAGGTGGATAAACGCTGGGTCGGTCGCCTCTCAAAACAGGTACAGTCGGCTGAAGTGACGCTACTGGCAAATCTGACGCATGCCCAGGTCAGACTCGATCAGATCCTGAATATGAAGGTTGGGGACGTTATTCCCCTGGATATTCCGGAATTCGTTACTGCAAGCGTGGATGGAGTTCCAATCATGGAATGCAGATATGGAATCTCGAATGGGCGCTACGCTTTGCGTATGGAGAAAATGCTTGCTTCCGGGAGTAGTGAATGAGTGAAGTTGAACGCCGCGATCTGTCCAGGCGGCCCTTTGTGAATAAAACCGAGGAGATGAAAGTGTCTGTAACACCAGCCAATTCCGCAGCTCGAACGCCGGCGGACCAGGATGAGACAATTGGGGCCGGAGATACCGGCTCGGGACAGATATTCGAGCAATTCCAGAATACGCAAAAGGTACAGGTCCAGAATGACATTGATCTGGTCATGGATATACCCGTTCAACTCACTGTGCAGTTGGGGCGCACCAAAATCGCCATCAAGAACCTGTTGCAGTTGGCGCAGGGTTCCGTGGTGGAACTGGATGGACTGGCAGGGGAGCCGATGGATGTTCTGGTAAACGGTTATCTGATTGCTCAGGGCGAGGTTGTCGTAGTCAATGAGAAGTTTGGCATACGCCTGACCGATATCATCACGCCGAGTGAACGAATACGCAAATTAAACCGCTAATTATGAAAAGAAAACATCAGAATCCCTTTTTGCCTCGGGTGGTGTTCCGCGGTCTCCTTTCAGCGGCAGCGCTCTGGCATTTCACCTCACCGGTCATGGCGGCTGGGGCGAGCGACAGCACAGTTGCTTCCAGCGGCAGTCCCTTGCAGGTCATGCTCGGCCTGGGAGTGGTGCTCGTTGTGATTGCAGGTTGCGCATGGCTGCTCAAGCGCATGGGTGGGGCATACAGTGGGCAGGCAGGGGTGGTCAGGATAATCGGGGGATCGGCGGTGGGACAGCGCGAGCGCGTCGTTGTGGTCGAAGTGGCCGAAACCTGGCTTGTCATTGGTGTCGCACCCGGACATGTAACGGTATTGCACAACATGCCCAAAGGAGACATGGGTGCAAGCATGCTCCATATCTCCGGAACACCCGGGCATACTGAAAAAGATTCGAATTTTTCAGGCTGGCTGAAGCGGTTGGCGGAAAAGCATGGTGGATAGCGTGTCAGATAAAAAATCTCGATCCAGCATACGTATTGTCGGTGGAATCGTAGCCGCAGCCCTGTTGCTGACTACATCCGTGGTCGCTCTGGCACAGACAAAGGGAGGATTTCCTGCCTTTAGCAGCATGCCTGCACCCCGGGGTGGACAAACTTATTCATTGAGCCTGCAAACACTGCTGCTGCTGACATCGCTGACATTTCTGCCAGCAGTACTTCTGATGATGACGGGTTTTACCCGCGTCATCATTGTCCTTTCGCTGCTGCGGCAGGCCCTTGGCACCCAATCCTCGCCACCCAACCAGGTGCTCGTCGGATTGGCGCTGTTCCTGACTTTTTTCGTCATGAGCCCGGTATTCGACAAGATTTATCAGGACGCATACCAACCTTATGCGGAAAACAGGATGACGATGGAGCAGGCATTGGAGAAGGGCGCTGTGCCGCTCAAAGCTTTCATGCTGAAACAAACCCGGGAGACCGATCTTGCGCTGTTCGTCAAACTCTCGGGCAGACCCCAGCTGAACGGACCGGAAGAAGTCTCCCTTCGGGTGCTCGTTCCGGCCTTCGTTACCAGCGAGTTGAAAACCGCATTTCAAATCGGCTTCGCCGTGTTCATTCCTTTTCTGATCATTGACATGGTCGTGGCATCGGTGCTCATGTCGATGGGGATGATGATGGTATCGCCGGCTCTCGTCGCACTGCCTTTCAAGATCATGCTCTTCGTGCTGGTCGATGGATGGCATATGCTGATCGGTTCGCTGGCAGAGAGCTTTTATTGAGAATGCAACATGTTTATCCACCGGACGAAATGACGGAAAAGAACCATGACACCTGAAAGCGTAATGACACTCGGGCAGAAAGCAATGGAAGTTACCCTGATGGTTTCCGCTCCCTTGTTACTGGCCGCACTGGTCACCGGATTGCTGGTCAGTATCTTTCAGGCTGCCACCCAGATCAATGAGATGACGCTGTCTTTCATTCCCAAACTCGTGGTCCTGTTTGCCATGCTGGTGTTTGCAGGGCCGTGGATGCTTTCGGTGCTGCTCGATTACATGAGGCAGGTGCTGGAAGGAATTCCCGGAGTGATCGGATAGTTGTCAGGACTGCCCGGAAAAAGACAGGCGAGAGCGGCATCCTGCCCGTCACATCCCGCCCTCCAGCGTTCACTGGACCGGGGAGATAAAGCAGAATTTCATTATTGCTAAATGATCACGCTCAGCTCGGCCGATCTCAATGCGTGGCTCACTTCCTTTTTCTGGCCTGCCGCCCGTATTCTGGCGCTCCTCTCGGTAGCGCCGGTATTGGGAAATCTTGCAGTTCCTGTCAGGGTAAAGGTGGGATTGGGTATCCTCGTCGCGCTGGTCGTGGCACCCACCCTCGAACCCATGCCAAAGATCGAGCTGGCCTCCGCTCCCGGCCTGCTGGTCCTCGGTCAGCAGATCATGATCGGGCTGGCCATGGGCTTTGCCATGCGCGTCATCTTCAGTGCGATTGAATTGGCGGGAGAAATTGCAGGCTTGCAGATGGGTCTGGGGTTTGCTACGTTCTTTACGCCTCACAGCGATGGCAGCAGTCTTGTTCTGGGGCGTTTCCTGGGTCTGCTGGGAACGCTCGCATTTTTATCATTCAACGGCCATCTGTTGATGCTGGCTGCGCTGATTGACAGCTTCAACGCCTTCCCGATCTCCACCGACCCCTTTTCAAATATGGGATGGAAAAGGCTGGCGGAGTGGGGGAGTATTATTTTTAGCGTCGGTCTGCAACTTGCGTTGCCGGTGGTCGCGGCATTATTGATTGTCAACCTGGCGCTGGGCATTCTGACCCGCGCGTCGCCCCAACTGAACGTCTTCGCGGTAGGTTTTCCGATTACCCTGATGATTGGAATGGCAGCGCTCATGCTATCGCTCCCGTACTTTACTCCTGTGATCGAACGATTGATCACCGAAGGATTGCAAACCATGCTCGAGGTGGCCCATAACGCCCGTTGAGCTCAGGGGCTTACCTTACGACGAACGAAGGCAAGGCTGGCAAGGCCTATGCCGAGCAGGGCCAGGGAACCTGATTCCGGAAGCTCGTTGATTGCAACGATAGCGTTTTCATCGGCAGGGCCTGCAAGGTCGAGAAGTTCGAGGCTCGATTCCGCTACCTTCTTGCTTTTTCGGGGAAAGGATATATCTCCTATGACCTGGACAAAGCCCTGGCCGCTTGAGAAATCTGAGGATATCTGTTCAGTCCCGAGCAAACTTCCGCGCCCATCTGCCGACAGGAAGCGTCCTGTGCCGCCTGTTATATCGAAGAAAGAATTCTTCAGCGTAAATATGGCCGGAACTAGGGTAGGAACGAAGCGCCCCCCATAATCGGCAAAAATCTCGTCTCCACTGAGGAGAGTAAATGTCATCTTTCCTTGAAAGGAAAAATAACTCAGATCTGCCGCAGGCGTGATACAGTCGTTGGCTGCGACGGAAACCGCGCCGAAAGACGAAATCCCGCTGCCGGAGATTGCGCCTCCCACATTGGATGCGCATCCAGCATTAGGACGGATCTGCTCCTGTATGACTGCGCTTACCGTGAAAAGCGCTCCCTCGGTACCAGAAACGGGTGCAAGCGCCGCCATGCCGGTGGTGATTGAAGCGATCGAGCGCTTTATCAGCGTTGTACGAGCTGCTTTCAATTTAAGCTCCTTTTAATAATTTTGGCGCCTCAATTATTGAAATCTCACGTCAAAGAGAGTTAAAAAAGTTCGACGTGCCGCCAATCTATAATGTGCCACTTTTCGCGTCAACCCTGCGGATTGAATTTTCCCTATCTGCTGCTAAAGTAAAAAAACGGAAAGCAGAAATGAATCAACGCCGTCGCCAGAATCGGTAGGAGTTCGTCTCAATTAGGAGAGGGGAAAATGCCCACACTCGATCATGCCACTTTTATTAATCGCCTGAAGGGAAAATCGATCAACACCGGCGGGTTGAGGCAGTCCTACCCGGATTTGAACCTGAGAGGATTGCCGGCCGATGGGGTGATGGAAGGCAGCCTTCCAAACCTCGAGCGACTCTGGGAGATTATCGATAACTACGATCACGACGGAAACGTCAATACCATTTCCGATCCTCCCGCCGTGGCGATTGCCGAATGGTTGTTTGCCGGAACAGGAGGCGCCGAGCCTGCGGCGGGTGGGCCGATAAACTGGAAGATGCTTGCGGAACTGGGTGACAGGAGTATCACGAACAATAGCAACGCACATAAAACGGCGATCGAGCGCACGGGCATCGGCTTGTATTATGGCGATCATTCCCAGTTCCATGACGACATTCTAAGAGGAAACCAGGCCGCGCTGCGGACACAGATCGACACCATGAGCATGGGCAACTGGCGAATGGGATCGATTGAACCTGGATACATCACGATAGAAAAAGCTTCAGGGGAGGCAACTCGCCTGCGTGAAAGTTCGTGTATCGGATGGGTGATGGAGAATGTTCAGGCAGCTTATGAGGGGGCTGGCCAGGGAGCGCGTTTTGCAGAAATAAACGCCCGGGTAAAGGAGGCGGATTTGCGCGGTACTGTCCTTTGTGAAGAACTGCAAAAGGATGGGTGGACCGCTGTATTTTATAGCCCGCGGACAGCCGAAGACCTTTCTGCTGCGGATGAGCGAGAGAAACTCGGGGCGCTCAATATGGCAAAGGCGGGTGCGCGCATCTGGAAGTCCCCGGTTTCGGAATCCACCGGCGTTCGCTGCGATGCAGTCGTTTCCGGTTACCGGGGGGTAACGCCGGACAGTAAAACCGAAGCGTTACTGGAAAAACTGGAAAATGCGCCATTCTTCGTAGGAGTGGCGAATGGCGGTTTGCATACCTTCGTGGGGCATAACGGGAGCGTGTGTGATTTCCACTGGAAGGCGCAGCCGGATGACAGGGACGCGATGACCGAGAATCCTGTTCGCCAATGGGCGTGGGACACAGGGCTTTACATGATTCCACCCGGCTATTGGTAAGAAAACTTCGGGGGAGGTCCAGGCTTTATCCCTTTATCTGAGTGAAGGCTACTTTCAAGTGTGAAGATTTTTACCCAGCAACTTTGCCATGCGTCCCAATGCACTCTCCAGGTTGGATATTGCGGTGGCAAAGGAGAGCCTGATGTAACCTTCGCTCCCAAAAGCGGAGCCTGGCACCACCGCGACACCCCCTTGTTCCAGCAGGTATTCGCTAAAGGCAATATCGCTGCGATCCTTGATCATCCCATTAGCGTATAAGCGTGCGATTGCTTCCCGTGCATCAGCAAACGCATAGAACGCTCCCTCGGACAGCAGGCAATGGAGACCGGCGATATCATTGAGGGCATCCGTCACGAAACGATTCCGCTGGCGGAACGCTTCCACCATCGGTGTGATACAGGATTGATCGCCATTCAGCGCTGTTTCAGCCGCGACCTGGGAAATAGAGGCAGGGTTTGAAGTGCTCTGCGACTGGACATTCTCCATTGCGGTGATGATGTGAGCGGGACCTGCACAATAACCGATCCGCCAACCCGTCATGGCATACGCCTTCGAAACCCCGTTGAGCACCACCGTGCGGGAATACAGGGCCGGACATGCATTCAGAATATTGACGAACTTGCCTTCCGATAGCAGGATGTGCTCGTACATGTCATCCGTAGCAATCAGGATGTGAGGATGCCTGAGTAAAACTTCTCCCAACGCCTTGAGTTCGTCCAAAGTATAAACCCCTCCGGAGGGATTGCTGGGGCTGTTGATAACGAACATCCTGGTTTTCGGGGTAATAACCTGCTCGAGCTGATCTGCTGTAATTTTGAAACCCTGCTCGATACCCGCCTCGACAATGACTGGCTTGCCTTCGGCGATCAGGACGATGTCAGGATAAGAGACCCAGTAGGGCGCCGGTATGATGACCTCATCCCCTGGATTGATGACAGACAGTGTGAGATTGAAAAAGCTTTGCTTACCTCCGCACGAAACCAGAATTTGTCCCGCAGTATAGTCGAAGCCATTTTCGCGCTTGAACTTGGCGATGATTGCATTCTTGAGGCCGGGTGTTCCACCGACAGCCGTATATTTCGTAAAACCGCGATCAATGGCTGCAATCGCGGCATCCTTGATGTGCTGCGGGGTATCGAAATCGGGTTCGCCGGCGCCCAGCCCGATAATATCCTTGCCTTCCGCTTTCAGGCGTGCGGCTCGGGCAGTGACAGCCAGAGTAGGGGAGGGCTTGATGGCCTGAACGCGCTTTGAGAGTTCCACAATAATGTCCTTATGCAATGGCACTTGTGCTGCGTGATAAAATCAGCCGAAAGAAATAATCAAGTCGCGGGTGATGCTACATGCAATGGTTGGAGGAGATGGAAAAAGGCCTGCTTTTGATGAGACTTGAGATTTGAAACATCATGAAGTGGGGCAAGGTAACCAGTCTCTCCTGCAATTCCCGGAAAGCTCCATCTGACCGGCTGCACCGCGCATACTTTTGCGAAAAATACGCAATCCACTTCTCCAGTTTGACGAATCAGGCGAAGCAGAAACAATGCTGCAAGTCATGGAATTAGCTGAAAAACAGTAGACTACGATAGATTTGGATTATACCCGTGATTATTACCTTTCCCAATAGCCCTTATAAGCTCAACCAGTTATTTCAGCCCGCAGGCGATCAGTCCGCGGCGATCGAAAAGCTGGTGGAGGGAATAGAGGACGGGCTGGCATTCCAGACACTGCTGGGGGTGACGGGCTCCGGCAAGACTTTTACGATGGCCAATGTCATTGCGCGGCTGGGACGTCCCGCCATTATCATGGCGCCAAACAAGACTCTGGCGGCGCAGTTGTATGCGGAAATGAGGGAGTTTTTCCCCGAAAACGCCGTCGAGTACTTTGTATCGTATTACGACTATTATCAGCCGGAAGCGTATGTCCCTTCGCGGGACCTTTTTATCGAGAAAGATTCCGCCATCAATGAGCATATCGAGCAGATGCGTCTGTCCGCTACCAAAGCGCTGCTCGAGCGGGACGATGCCATCATCGTCGCAACGGTGTCGTGCATCTATGGGATAGGTGATCCCGTGGATTATCACGGCATGATCCTCCATCTGCGGGAGCATGAAAAGATTACGCAAAGGCAGGCAATACAGCGTCTGACAGAAATGCAGTACGAGCGTAATGAATTCGAATTCAGCCGGGGAACCTTCCGGGTGAGGGGTGATGTCCTCGATATCTTTCCCGCGGAAAGCTCGGAAACCGCTGTGCGTGTTTCCCTGTTTGATGACGAGGTGGAGAGCATGACACTGTTCGACCCTCTTACCGGTCGCACCTCGAGAAAGGTATCGCGCTATACCGTTTATCCTTCCAGCCATTACGTGACGCCAAGAAGCACCACCTTGCGCGCCATCGAGACAATCAAGACCGAGCTGAGGGAACGCATGGATTTTTTCCAGCAGCACAACAAGCTGGTGGAGCTGCAGCGCATCGAACAGCGCACCCGTTTCGATCTGGAAATGCTCAATGAACTGGGTTTCTGCAAAGGCATCGAGAACTATTCGCGCCATCTGTCAGGAAAAAAACCGGGGGAGCCGCCACCCACTTTGATGGATTACCTGCCGCCTCGAACGCTGATGGTAATCGATGAGAGCCACGTGACGGTTCCGCAAGTCGGAGGAATGTACAAGGGTGACCGGGCTCGCAAGGAAAATCTTGTCGATTACGGGTTTCGCCTGCCTTCAGCGCTGGATAACCGTCCCCTCCGGTTCGATGAATTCAGGAAAATCATGCCGCAAACGGTATTTGTATCCGCGACGCCGGCGGAGTACGAAAAGATACACAGCGGACAGGTTGTCGAGCAGGTGGTGCGGCCCACAGGTCTTGTAGACCCGCAGATCGAAGTCAGGCCAGCCAGCACTCAGGTGGACGATCTGATGTCGGAAGTAAGGCTGCGCACGGCTAAGGATGAGCGGGTGCTGGTAACGACACTTACCAAACGCATGGCTGAAGACCTGACCGATTATTTTGCCGACCACGGTATCAGAGTGCGGTATCTGCATTCGGATATCGATACGGTGGAAAGGGTGGAAATCGTGCGTGACCTGAGACTGGGGAAGTTCGATGTACTGGTCGGCATCAATCTGTTGCGCGAAGGCCTGGATATGCCGGAAGTATCACTGGTAGCCATACTGGATGCGGACAAGGAGGGTTTTCTTCGTTCAGAGCGCTCATTGATACAGACTATCGGTCGCGCAGCGCGTCACATCAATGGCACCGCACTTCTTTATGCGGACAGGATCACTGACTCCATGCGGCTTGCAATGGATGAGACCGAGCGACGGCGCAACAAGCAGATCCTGTTCAATCAGGCGCATGGTATTACGCCGCGAAGCGTGCATAAGCGCGTCAAGGACTTGATTGACGGTGTTTACAGCATGGAAACAGCCCAGCAGCAGCTTAAGGCAGCGCAAACACAGGCGCGGTACGAGGCCATGAGCGAGACGCAGCTGGCAAAAGAAATCAAGTCACTGGAAAAACAGATGCACGAGGCAGCAAAAAATCTCGAATTCGAGAAGGCGGCCGAATATCGAGATGAATTAAAAAGATTAAAAAACAAGCTCTTTGTAGGGTTTGTGGAACCCGAGGATGAGAAAGGGACGGACGCGGCGAAATCCCGGGGGAAGCTGCGAAGAGCGGTGAGATAACGACAGACTGAATGCCGGGAAGCGTCAACACGCTTTTTCTACGCTAATTGATCACCGTGGCCGAGTTCGCGAAAATAATTTCCTTGAAGGTACGATTGTGGGTCTTGCTGTTGAAGTTTTTCATGACAAGACTTTGATCAAAACGTACCCGGTCACCCACTTTAACCCGCATCGTTGGCGCCGCGATCCAGAAACGTTTCTCGGTATTCGCCAACTCCATATAGGTATATCCCGGCGCATCCAGCGTGGAGAGAACCTTGCCTTCATTGGCTGGCATCCCTGTGGCTGTGCCGGCTGCCGAGGCGCCTGTGCTGGCGCCGGCATTTTCCGCAAGGGCTGGCAGGGGGTTGAAAAATAGGATGCCAATAAAAAAAGCTGTCGCAAGATAAGTTGTCTTCAAAACGGCCCTCCTCAGTAAATAATAGCCGCGCAATAATACACCTCAATCTCCTCGGTTCCAACGGAAAATTTTCCGGGAAAAAGCGGGTGCAGACTTTTCGGATTTTCAGGAATGTGCTTCAGCGCGTCCCCGTCCAGGGATCTGTCGGCCCATCATCGCGATGTCGGCTACCCGTTGCAGGAGCATTCCGGGGATCGAAAAGAAAAAGGGAGGGTGTCGAACCATCCAGCACTGTGGGAGTACCGGGAACAGGCCGTTGCATCACCGTAATTCCGGGCGCCACAGTATTCGAGGATAATGATCCTGCCACGGATCGATCCTGCTGTTGCAGCACATTGCCGGCGCTCATTCCCCCATGGTCGTATTTGTGGGCACAGATAGCAGCGCCTTCTACTATGCTGCGTCCCGCTTTCTGCTCCGAAGCCTCGCAGGAAAGCTTTTGATATTCCGGCATGTATTCCGAGGCTTCCTTGTAACGGCCTGCTTTCATCAATTCTCTTACGTGAAGTTGTGCATCACGGAATTTACTTTGAGGGTCGGATTGTTGAAATGTCAGGGGCACATCCTCTGCGAGAGCACTTGTAATCCACACCATGGAGATAGCCACAACGATGAGTCGCATATCAGCTCCTTTCAGTGAATGGAATTTTTGAGGGATAATGGAATTTCTGAGGGATTATAGAATGATGATTTCAGAAAAAAAACCCGCTGCACTTTAGGTATTTGCTTTTCCGTTTATCACGCTGCGGCGCTTGGTTTTTTAGACTTCTTCTACAGGTGGACCACGAGCATCTGCGCGGAGCATGAGATGAGGGATAACAGGAAGGATTGGAAAGTGAAGGATGCAAAAAAGAGACCCGGCAAGGAGTAGTCAGCCTTTACCGGGTCAGTGGCATCCACTACAAGAGGGAGAAAAAAGCGGATGCCTGAGTATCATTTTCCCTTAGTCTGACTATGGTTTCTGTGCGCAGGCGCACATAAAATGAATTTTCTTGGGCAGTGTCCCGGCGGAAAACGATGGTAATCGCGATCATTTCTATTTGCTTGATTTGCGCATAATGTATATTATGTTAAATTTAATACATAAGGAAACATTAAAGCATGAATGGCTCCACTCATGGCTATCATGATAGTCTGGAGACATGAATCCTGCCTTGACGGATGCAATGCCAAGGGCTTATCCAAGAGCCGGCCATGCGCCGCATTGAGCCAACAACCACAGCCTGCATCATGATATTCCTGTCCTACCCCATCATGCCATCCATCCCCAGATCACTCAAAATCTGCGCGGAATACAACCGAGTTTCCAACGGCTCTATTTTCTCTCCGCGCAACCACTTGGCCAGGTTCCCTTCACCCCAGTTATAGGCTTTAAGCGCGAGTTCCCACGTACCAAATTTCTTATACAGCCTGGCCAGAAACTGTCCCGCGTAATCGATGGCTTCCGCCGGGTTAAGCGGGTCTACGCCAGGATGCCAGCGCGTCATGATTTGCATTATTCCCATTGCCCCGGCACTCGATACCGTTCGCCCGGAAACAATGTCCTCCCGAAAACGCGACTCCTGCCACGCCAGACGCGCCAGCATGTCGGACGGTATTCCGTAGCGCTTTTCCGCTGCTTCAAGCAGTGGCTTATACCTGGCGCCGCGTCCGTTCAAATCATCGACCCAATTTTCCATACATACCCCAAAATTGTCGGCACCCCATCGCCAGCAGTATCAAATCAAAGCAGTATTAAAGATGCTGTCTACCTGCAACTGCCGCTATAACTATAGTCGCCATTATCACCAGATCGACGAGAATGCATCAGGCCTGTCCCCTGCGCAAGGCGATATTCTTGTCCTGCATGGTTTTCCGTACTTTCCGTGCCAGAGTGTTCATGCTTCCACCTCCTCGCCCGCTTCTTTTTTCAGAAGAGAACGCTTGCGCTCCACCCCCCAGCGGTAACCTGCCAAGGCGCCGTCGTTGCGCACTACCCGATGGCACGGGATGGCCACCGCGAGCCGATTGGTCGCACAGGCCTGCGCCACTGCTCGCACTGCACGGGGCGAGCCGATGCGTCTTGCAATATCTGTGTAGCTGACCGTCTGCCCCAGGGGAATTTCGCACAGGGCTTGCCACACACGCTGCTGAAACGAAGTGCCGCGCACATCAAGTGGCAGATCCAGACCGATACCCGGCGCCTCGATAAAACCGACAACCTGCGCCACCAATTGTTCAAAATCCGCATCTCCGCCGATCAGGTTGGCACGAGGAAAACTGTCCTGCAGGTCGCGCACCAGCTTTTCCGCATCCTCTCCCAGAAGAATCGCACAGATGCCGCGGTCGCTTTGGGCAACAAGGATTGATCCCAGGGAGCACTCTCCGATGGCAAAGCGAATTTTCGTATCGATGCCGCCAGCGCGATAGCGGGTCGGTGTCATGCCCAGGATCTTGTTCGACTTTTCATAGAAACGGCTATTGGAACTGTATCCCGCATCAAAAATAGCATCCGTTACTGCGCCCCCATCTCCCAGTTCATCGCGCACCTTTTTCTCGCGCCGCGCGGCGGCATATTGTCTCGGCGTCAATCCGGTCACCTTTTTGAACACACGATGGAAGTGGTAAGTGCTCATGCCCACTTGCCTGGCAAGGACGTCGAGGATCGGGATATTCTCCGTTCCCTCGATGATGCGGCAGGCCTGGGTGACCCTGGCCATATATTGCTCGGCCAACGTGGGCCGGTCCGGCTGGCAGCGCTTGCAGGGCCTTAAACCGGCCTGCTCGGCTTCTTCGCGCGTCCCGTAAAAACTGACATTCTCCGGCCGTGCTGGACGAGCTGCGCAGGAAGGACGACAGTAAACCCCAGTGGTCCGCACGCCGTAATAAAAATTGCCGTCCGCTTCAGCGCTGCGTGCCTTGACAGTGGCCCAACGCGGGTCATTGAGCGTTGCATCGGCAAGCTGTGCTTTTTTCATTGATGTATTCGGACTCATGATCGCACTCGTTTATGTATCGATAACGACTGCCAATTTACCAATGCCGCAAGCCCGGCCGCACTCCGGGTCTTGCTTTCGAATTCGATGATTAATTATCCTGCTTTGCCCATATAAAAGTTGAACAAGCAGCTGTATTACCTGTCTTAAGGTTGTATGTAGGTGATATGTAGAATATCTGAGTCATCCCCATTCTGCACAATGACCCTGATGAAACATCAGAGCAGTTTACCGACATGAAGTACTCGGTGGGTTACGATCCTCCCGTGGGGCGCACAAACCGCCCCGCAATGCTTGCCAAGCCGATCGGACCCATCAAAGAACTGTTGATCAAGGGCATTCGGTACGATGGTTCGACCTTTCGTCCAAGCGACTGGGCCGAACGATTATGCGGCGTTGCAGCGCTACTGGACTCAGATGCGATCGCCCCAATCCGTGCGCATCAAGCAGCTCGCCCTGGTTTCCACTGTTCTTCCCACGTGCGGCCTGCCATCATTAGCGGTGTCATTTGCGTGATCGTCGACCTGCGTCTGCGCGAACTGGAGAAGCGAGTCTGGGATTTCGTCACAGGCTTCGCGCACGATAACAATCTCATCATGCTCGAATATTGTCAATTTGCCGGAGGCTTCGTTTAGGGCGCAATGGAGCGTAAAACCTGGCCAGGGCACATCGGCTACCTTGGGCACCTTGGCGCTCTGCAGGAGACGCGACACGATAGCGGGATGGACGTTGAATAGTCTCCATCGCCCTCTGGCTCAAGGATTGGCTTTTCAGACGGAAGGTTATTCCTTCTTTATTTCTGTTCCCGTCAGTATCGGCCATTTGGCAAACGCAAGAATCCATAGAAGAATCAGGATGCCTCCAGGGATCAAGGCAATCCAGGACAATGCCGGTTTGAAACCTGCTCTTTCGAAGATTCTCCAAAATGGAACGACGAAAAAGAGTGCGGATACTATCAGCCATTGCAGGATCGCAAATTCACTCATCTTACCTCCCAGTACTCAATATGACCCTTGCGGCTTCAATCACAAGAACCTTTTCATTATTTTTCATTTTACCTGTCCCTATAATCTGATGGCAGTTTTTTCAAAAAAGCTTTTAAACTGTTTATCGCCTTACCTCTACTGCCTCCCACTCCTAAACGTAACATAAGGTCTTATATTTTACTTATCGTCGATATTAGGTTTCCCCTGCATATTTTCCGCGATAATCGTGATTTCAGTCACAACAAATAAGATCGAGTCTGTTCAATGCATCTTTCGATAATCATTCCGGCTTTTAACGAAGAGCTTCTGATTGAAGCATGCCTAAAATCTGTTCATGCGTCGCTCGTGGCAAATGCCAAGCCTGACCTTACCTCGGAAATAATTGTAGTCGACAACAACTCCACGGATAACACGGCTGAGCTTGCGAGGCGGGCCGGTGCGCAGGTTGTTTTCGAGCCAGTCAACCAGATTGGCAGGGCACGAAATACCGGAGCTGCCGTGGCAACAGGAGACTGGCTATTATTTGTGGACGCCGACAGTATTTTGAATCCCGGATTACTTGGCGATATTCTGCGGTTGATAGAAGAAGGCAGAATTGTAGGTTGCGGGAGCGCCATCAAAATGCAGGACCTGCCATGGTGGGCCAGTGGCGTATTGCGACTCTGGACCGCAACATCCGTCCTCTTTCGCTGGGCAGCTGGCGCACTTGTCGTCAGCCGCGCGGATGCATTTCGTGATGTGGGCGGTTTCGACCAGGAACTTTATGCCGCTGATGAAATAACTCTGAGCGAAAAGCTGAAAAAATGGGGACGGCCGCACGGCCTGCAATTCCCGATCCTGACGAAACATCCGCTGGAGTCCTCTCCGCGGAAGGTGCAGCTCTACTCTGCGGGAGAGATTTTTGGCCAGATCGCGCGAGTCATGCTGAGCCCTCGCCGCTCTCTGCAAGACAAAAAGCACCTGTCAGTCTGGTACGATGGGCGACGCTGACTTGTCAGGGGCGATAACACCAAACAAGTGCGCATTCCCCTCCCCTTTGACAAGGTCCTGCGCTGGTTGGGGGGCAATTCATAAAACGGAAAAAATCGTCACGCTAAGCGCGGGTCGAAGCCGGCACCCAGCGATACAGCGTCGGAATAGACACGCCGAGGTTCCTGGCCACATCCTTGGGCGGGACACCGCTGGCCAGCAGCTTCCTGGCCGATTCGATCTTGCTGTCCGTCATCTTGGGCTTGCGTCCACCCTTGCGGCCAAGCTGTCGGGCGATCTCCAACCCGGCCCGGGTGCGTTCGACGGTCAGCTCGCGTTCCATCTCGGCGAGACTGGCCATGACGTGGAAGAAGAACCGGCCGGAGGGTGTGCCGGTATCGATGGCATCCGTCAGGCTCTTGAACTGAGTGCCTTGTTTGCGCAACTCGCCTACCAGATCGACCAGTTGCTTGACGCTGCGACCCAGTCGATCCAGTTTCCAGACGACCAGTGTGTCGCCCTCGCGCAGCATTTCAAACGCCTTGGTCAAGCCAGGACGATCGGTTCTCGTGCCGCTCACCTTGTCCTCGAACACCTTCTGGCACCCGGCCTTGGTCAAGGCTTCCCGCTGCAACTCAAGATTCTGATCCTGCGTCGAGACACGCGCATAACCAATTAACATGTATTCTTCCTTATCGAATCCCGTTGAGATGATAGCCAATCAAGAATAGAATTTCAAGAACTATTTTCGAGAATAGCAACGCCTTAATTTTGCGTCTATATCAATATGCTGGCAGAGCTTCTCGAAATCCCTCGTTTGTAAGAAGAAGGATTTGCCTACCCTGGCTACTGAAACTGACGAATGTCGAACGAACATCCTGTCCCGGAAGAACATCCTGTCCCGGAACAAGCTGACGGGGAAACCTATCGCGCTGTAATTCTCGGTGCTGGCGTTTCGGGTCTCTGCATGGGCAGGGCCTTGCGTAAAGCCGGCGTCACCTCATTTCTCATTATCGAGAAATCTGGAGGAATTGGAGGCACATGGTGGAACAATACCTATCCCGGAGCCGAGTGTGACGTTCGTTCTCACCTTTATTCGTACTCCTTCGACCTCAACCCCGAGTGGTCTCAGGCTTACGCTCCGCAACCTGAAATCCGTGAATATCTGGTGCGATTTGCCACGAAGTTCGATCTCCTGCCTCACATCAGACTCAATACCACGCTGAGGAGTGCGCGCTTTGATCCTGAACAGGGGTTCTGGCTGTTACGGCTTGAAAACGGGGAGCAACTGAAGGCAAGTTTCTTCATCTGCAGCGCGGGACCGCTGAGCGAGCCGCGCTATCCCGATATCCCGGGGATGGATACTTATGAAGGCCGACTGTTTCACTCTGCCCGCTGGGACCACGATTATTCCCTCAATGGCAAGGAGATTGCGGTTATCGGCACGGCGGCAAGCGCGGTTCAGATCATTCCCCGCATTGCTCCTCTTGCTGCAAGACTTTACGTCTGCCAGCGCTCTCCTAACTGGGTCATTCCCAGACTGAACCATGTTTACGCGCCATGGGAAAAAGCTCTGTTTCGGTTAAAGCCGGTTATCAAAGCCAATCACTTGTTGCTTTATTGGCTTCATGAAATGAACCGTCTTTCCTTTAATCCCGGCGGTTTCATGGCAAGGATCGGACGTGGGCTCGCAGAATGGCATCTCAGGCGGCAGGTGGGCGATCCGCGCCTGCGGGAAGCCTTGCGCCCCGGCTATCCCTTCGGCTGCAAGCGCGTCCTGCTTTCCAACGACTACTACCCTACCCTCATGCGCTCCAACGTGGAGCTGATCGATACTCCTATAGAACGAATCGATCACAGCGGTATCGTCACCCGAGACGGGCAGAAACGTGAAGTGGACGCGATTATCTGTGCGACCGGTTTCAATGTAAAACATATGTTGTCGGTAGAAATACAGGGTTTGCAGGGCGATACACTGAACGAGGCGTGGGGAGGTGAACCCAAGGCTTACCAGGGGATGATGGTGACCGATTTCCCCAACCTTTTCATACTCCTGGGGCCAAACACGGGGCAAGGACACACCTCCGCAATCCTTTTTATAGAAGCCCAGGTGAACTATGCGCTGAAATGCATTCAGGAGATGGCCAGGCAGCGGAAGCGCTTTCTTTCAGTGAAACCGGAAGCCATGGATCGGTATAACGAGGAGTTGCAAAAGACTTTATCGACCACGGTATGGGCTGCAGGATGCCGGAGCTGGTACAAGACAGAATCCGGAAAAATCATCGGAATTTATCCGGGATTCTCTTTTCAGTACGCAAAGCAGCTTCGAAAACCCCGATTCGAGGATTATGTCATGTGTTAAGCCTCGTGGGGCTGGTGGTGGCCCCTGTGCAGTCAACCACTGCGGGCTACCACAGATCCCCGAGGACCCTGTTGAGTATGAAAAGCACCACTGCCAGTCCCAGCAAGCCCAGCAGCTTGCCGCTTTCTTCCATCCTGTCTGCGATCAAGCCCGAAACCTCGCCAGATTTGCGGAAGAAATACAATGCAACCGCAATGCCGACCACCATTGCTGCATACAATATTTCCACATAGCCAATCTGAAAATACCATTCACTTTTGTCCACGCGTGGCATTTCCTTTCCTGTTTATCTTGCTTCCTGGCTTCCTGGTTGGCAGGAAGTGCTTCTCCTGCTCGCCCTCTCGATAGCTCCTATTGATGGATGTCCGGCAGATTCTGCCTTTTATGCAGTGACGACATGGAGCAGCCGCAGCAGCTCTTCCGCCGCAGCCCTGGAAGAAGCCGGGTTCTGACCGGTTATCAGCTTATCGTCGACCTTGATGTAGGGTATCCAATTGTCCGCTTTGCTGTATATGGCGCCGCGCTCCCTCAACCGGTCTTCCAGCAAGAACGGAACAACCGAGGTCAAGCCGACCGCTTCTTCCTCGGTATTTGAAAAACCGGTCATGTGCATCCTTTTGACCAGATACTCTCCATCTTTTCCCCGCACGTTGACCAACGCAGCGGGGGCATGACACACTGCGGCAATCGGCTTATCGGCTTCTATGAAATCCTCCAGCAGTGAAATGGATATCCGGTTATCCGGCATATCCCACATCGGACCATGCCCTCCGGGATAAAAGACCGCATCGTAATCGGCTGCCGAGATATAGGTCAACTCTTTGGTATGCGCGAGCTCAGCCTGTGCGGCGCTGTCTGTCCGGAAGCGGCGCGTCAGGTGAGTCTGGTTTTCAGGGAAATCACTTTTCGGATCGATCGGTGGCATATTGCCCTTCGGCGAAGCCAGCGTGATTTCCGCTCCCGCATCCTTGAATGCATAATAGGGGGCAACGAATTCTTCCAGCCAGAAGCCGGTTTTCTTTCCAGTATCGCCAAGTTGATCATGGGATGTCAGAACGATGAGAATTTTCATGTTCATCTCCTTGTGGAAAAACATCGAAACGCCAACGAAAAATTGGAACAGTTAACCTATAGCAGGTATTGGCAGCGCTTTCAAACTCGACAGTCCAACGATGCTGGCAATTGAAATACAACATCCGGGAGGACCGGAGGTGCTGGCGCCCGCCTCCCATCCGGTTCCCAAGCCTGGTCGCGGTGAAATCCTGATCAAGGTGGCAGCGGCCGGAGTAAATCGTCCCGATATCCTGCAGCGCCGGGGGCTTTACCCTCCCCCTCCAGGCGCCTCGGAAATACCCGGCCTTGAAGTCGCGGGGGAAATCGCTGAATCAGGCGAAGGCACAACCCGATTCAGGCTGGGCGAAAAGGTTTGCGCGCTTGTTGCAGGCGGTGGCTACGCTGAATACTGCGCAGTGCACGAGAGCAACGCCCTGCCGATACCATCGGGTCTTGACATGATCGAGGCGGCGGCATTGCCGGAAACCTTTTTTACCGTCTGGGCCAACCTGTTTCAGCGCGGCAAGCTCAAATCGGGCGAGACTGTACTCATTCATGGCGGCACTTCGGGCATCGGCACTACGGCCATAATGCTGGCAAAGGCTTTCGGCGCCATTGTCCTGACGACAGCAGGCTCGGAGGAAAAATGCCGGGCATGCGTTGCCCTGGGCGCTGATTTCGCCATCAATTACCGCACGCAGGATTTCGTCGAGGAAGTCCGGAAGTTTACGGATGGCAAAGGAGTCGCTGTCATCCTCGATATCGTCGCCGGGGACTATGTGGCGAGAAACTACAAGGCGGCTGCACTCAATGGCCGCATTCTCCAGGTCGGTATCCAGAACGGTGTCGCCAGGGAATTGAACCTGATGCCCATGCTGGCAAAAAGGCTGACGCATACCGGCTCGACCCTGCGATCTCGCACGGTGGCGGAGAAAGCTCAGATCGCGCAGGAGCTGGAGCAGCAGGTCTGGCCATTATTGCATCAGGGAAAAATAAAGCCACAAATATTCAAAACGTTCCAGCTGGAGGAAGCTGCCAGGGCACACGCATTGATGGAATCGGGCGCCCATATCGGAAAAATCGTTTTGACGGCAGGAGCAATTTAAGAACTGTCTCGGAAAGCGAAAAACAAGGCACGTCAAGCTTGCAAAAGCTGGACATCCAACGGACGCACAGGAATCTCCGCTTGACGCTCACAGGTGGCTAATGAATGCCGTAGGCGGGCCGTATTTAACGGCCTTCGGAAGTTCGCTAACTGTTTAACCCCATTGCGGAATTTTAGGACGATCCGGTTCCGGCGTTACAGGATCGGTGGCACGCAGGCCGGGAGGCACATTGCTTTCGGCAATGCGTTCCCAGAAACTGTCCAGTCCGTTTCCTTCGAACACGCGGGTCGCCTGGAAGAATCCAAATGCGGCGTTGCTCAACATGTGCCCGGATTCATGCTCGAACGTGGCTGGAATAATCTCTCCTCCCACATAGCGCGCAGTATTCACGAAGCTGAAAGCGCCAAAATTGAACGCCCTGCCGTCCAGTTGGCCGACCCATCCGCCCACCGTGAAAATGTTGCCTGTTTTCCAATCGACCTGCATGTCGCGGATTCGCAACCTGTCCACCTGGCCGAAAGTGACGAGATAACCGACGACATTCAGGGCGAACAAGACAAGGCCGATGGCGTGGCCCGGCCAGCTCATGGGCATCAGGTAGCTGGTCCAGCCGAGTATCCCCTGGTAGACATCGCTCTTCGCTACTGGTGGGATCACCGCCAGGAAGGTGATGATACCCAGTGCCGCACCGATGATTGGAGCAAAGATCATGCCGCCGATCATTGCGTTGGCGCCTGCGGTAAAGCCGATCAGCGCACCGCGCAACGCACCTTCCCAGCTTCCATAGGCGATGCCGCCCACGACAGCTCCGATGGCCGCCCCTGCGAGCCCTGCCACCGCCGCGTAAGCCAGGAGCGTGCCAAAGCCGATTGCCGTACCCACTCCGAAAGTCAGTACGGAAACGGCAACCACGGCCACTACTACGGCAATAGCAATGACAATGGCGCCCAGCACGTCCCAGAAGCCCAGTCCGCTCGGATCGACGTAGCGCACCGGATTATTGCCTGCGTACACGTATGGATTCAAGCGCTTCGGCTCCTGCAAGCCCTGTTCCGGCTGATAAAGATAGAGCGGATCGGGTGAAATGAAGCGTCCCATTACCGGCGAGTACCAGCGCGCGTTGAAGTAGTACAGCCCTATGTCCGCATCGAGCTTTTTGGTCGCGAAAGCCGGCGGAAGTGCGCCGGAGGGAGCCACGATCACGCTCCCGAATGGATGAAAAGCGGTTTCCGTTAGAAGATTGCCATCCGCATCGGTATAAATGACGGCGCTGCCCAGGTGATCGTTATGTATGAAAACAGTCGTTCCGTCCGCAACACACGCGACCGGGAGGTCGCCTGCGAGTATCCAGCGCTGCGTGGTGCCATCCTTCGACTCGAACAGGTTATCCACGTAATGCGTCGCTTCGGTCAAGCCTCCCGCGGTTGCTTCGCGCCGGCTCAGCACGCCCTTGTGGTCATAGAAGAAAACCACATCTGCACCGTCCGCAACCTGCACCTGCGAGAGTTGCTGCTTGGCATCGAAGGTCAGGGTGCGCCCGGGCATGGAAGTAACGTTGCCGTTCGCATCGTACCCGAACAGGGTAACGGGATTGATGCCATCATTGTGGCCGCTCAGGCGGTTGCTGTTGCCCCCGTTCTCGTAGAAGAGCGGATTGGAGCTGATCAGAGGATTGCGAATGAAGTTCGCTGCCTGGTCGTATTCATAAACGTGTGAGTAGCCGGCGGTCGGATCCGGGCTGGAAGCCTCCAGAAGATTGTTGAATGCGTCGTACCGGAAGCTTTGCGTCCGCACGAATCCGGCTGCAGCAGCCCGCAAATCCTCGATCGCGGCCACATTCCCCGCCTTGTCGATGTCATAGCGCGTATGAAAATAGACCGCTCCTGTCTCCGGCCGATGAGTGCGAAGCTCCCGCAGCCTCAGGGAAGCGGGATCGTAGCCGTATTCCGTTCGCACACCATTCTCATACTGGAGTGCGGTTCGCACCCCTGCGGCCGTATATTCGATAGTATCGATTACGCCGGGAATGCGCCGCAGCAGGAATCCCGAATAATGTTCGAAATCGACAATGGCCCCATCAGGATAGCTCAAGCGGGTCATACGGCCAATCCTGTCGAACGTGTAATTCAATGCAAGGGCTTCGGTCTCACCCGGCGCCAGCCGGGAACGCAGGATGGCGTTGCCACGCTCATCGTAGCTGTAAGTGGTCTCACCGGCAGGATCAACGGTGCGCGCCAGCCGGCCTGTCAGATTTGTGCCACTCCCTGCATCGTAGAAATACCGCTCCGGCTCCCCTCCTCCATACGCGGTGACAGTGATGCGGTTCAACTCATCGTAAGTCCGGTTGATCGGCTCGTCTGCGGCATCCACCTGAAGCGCGAGATTTCCGGAGGCATCGTAGGCCAGCAGGCGGTTGCCCGCGTCCACATGTTCGATCCTGATCTCCTGCCCGGTGAGATCGCGGGTGATACGGCTGAGGATAATACCGCGGGGATCGGTGATCTGCCGCAAGCGCCCTGCGCCATCGAGTTCATAACGGGTCGTGCGGACAGTGTTTTGGTCGCGCTCTTCCACTCCGACCAGGCGGTACCAGGAATCATAGAGTTCACGCCGGGGCGTTCCAAACGAAACTTCCGCCGCAGGATCGTTATCTCCGCCATCATCGGAGAAAAGCGTATCGAACGGTCGGTATTCCGCGCTCGATTCACCCCCATCAGGGTGCACTGTGCGGATTACCCTGCCGAGTGCATCGAAGAAAAAGCGGCGCCGCGGTGCGGAAGGGTCAGCGGGATATGGCTCAAACTCCAACCCTTCGGCATAGAAGGATTCCATTTTTTCCGCCATTTTCCCCCGTGCATTGGTCACAGCCTGCCCGCTCACCGAAACCCTGGCGCCATCATGCTCTGTGCGGCGCTGATATAACGCGCCGCCTCCATCGAGATACTCATTGACCGCGATGGTGCGGAAATCTCCGGAAATCACGCGATAACGCGTGCTGCGCAGCGCTGGCAGCACTGAAGTTTCGTAAGAATAGGTTACGCTGGGAATGGCAAGCGTATCTCCGGGTGCGGCGACTACGGCAATGCGCCCCAGAGGGTCATAGCGCGACTCGGTCACTCCGCCGTTGGGGTTCACCATGCGTCTGGGTCTTGCAATGCGAAGATCATGCTCGACGGTTGCGATGAAACCTTTCGCATCAGTGATCGAAGTCGCAAACAACCCAAATTCATCAAAAGTATAGGTCGTGTCGTTCCCCCGTGCATCCCGGCTGACCAGGACATTGCCGCGCTCATCGAGACTGAGCCGTTTATGGTCATACAGCCAGGCAGGTTCGCCATCCTGGTCCTCTCCGTCACGATATCCCAGTGCCGGAAAATCCGGTTCATGAGCACCATACACGGAAGTAGCCATGCTTTTATGCAGAGCAACCTTCTCCGTCCGGGTGAGCAATCCTTTCGTAACCTGGCCAAGGGGCAGACCCTCGAAGGCGGAGCCGTCATAGTAATGCCGCAACTCGTTCAGCAGATTGCCGTCACCGTCACGCTGGACGATACGCGACACATGATCGCGGACGCGGCCGGTCGGATCCTGTGCGTACTCGGCCCGGGTCGTTGCGATCAACGGAACTCCCTCCCCTCCTTCTCCCCTCCGCTCCTCGCCGGTGACGTTTCCGGAAACGTCGAACGAGAACATCCTCCGTTCGATGCGGGCTTCGGACTGGCGCTCGAATGTCGATGTGACTGTCTCTTCGACGAAAGGAAACAGCACGCGACGGCCATCGGGCAGTGTCTGCTCGATTCGCACTATCCACCGGCTTTCTTCGACTCGGTAGGGAGCGGAGGCCAGTGGACTTGCATCTTCGCCGAAAACCTCCACCCGGAACAACTTCCTTTTCAGGCTGCGGCGCAGCTCCGGATCCGGCTCGGAAGGTCTCTCGGAAGCTTCGGTATGGTAGTGAAAAACGGTTCGACAGGAAGGAATCGAGGTATCTCCTTCCTCGATCTGTTCCGAGCGGCCGAATCCGTCGAATTCGCGCCGGTATCCGTCGTAGTGACCCTCGTGATACCGGTAACGGGTCACATTGTGGAGGCCACTGATCGAGTCGTCGATGGTAACGGTGGCTACGACCTGTACGGGAAACGGAAGAAACGACATCCACGATTGCCCCTGTTCCTGATCGCGCCTTGCCTCAGCGGTCGAGGTCGCATATTCAATGGTCGTAACTCGGCCCAGGCCGTTGTCAATGCGGCTAAGCAGGCCCGGCTTCACATCACCGGTAAAGTCGAGGTAGCGGTAGTCAGGATATGGAGCGGTCCATAAAATCCCAGCCGTTCCGGTTCCGCTCATGTCTGCGACCCGCAGCGTATCGGCTCGCGAAGTGGGCGGGGTGTAACGAATGGCCTGTGGAGGACTGAACGAATTTCCGGATTGATTGATCCAGTAGGTTACTTCGTCGTAACCGACAAAAACGACATCAGCCAAGCCATCTCCGTTGATATCGGTGATGAACACCCGGGCCGGATCGAACGGATAAGGGAATCTCGGGGCGGCAGTCATTTTGCGCGATTCAGAGAAATGGCCTTCACCGCGCGCAGGCCAATATTCGAAATAGCCGCTGCTGAACAGCACTACATCCGGTATCTTGTCGCCATTCATATCAGCCAGCCGCACGCGAGGATCACCGGAGGAAAGATTGGGAACAGGTGTCGGCAGGTCGTCCTTTGGTACCAGCCGCGGAGGTTCCCAGCCTGCCGCCCCGCGATTGTTGTAGACCTGCAAGCCGGTACGTCCGTCGTGCACTGCGTCGACGAGTCCATCGCCATTGACATCCATCAACTGTAGGCCGCCTGTTTCAAAGGCAAGCTGCGGTGAGCGGACATATCGGTTGAATCCATCGAAAGCGCCGCTTCCCTCGTTGCGATAGAAACCGCTGAGTGTCCCGCTGCCGACAAGCACGTCGGCTGCGCCGTTTCCGTCCATATCGGCAAACTGCACGCGATCTTCCGCCGTGGAGAACACAGTCGGGAATTGCGGCAAGGAACGGGAGGGTGCCCACCTGAGTTGGCCGGTATTGGACCAGTATCGCGCGATGCCGTTTTCGATCGACAGGACGCCGGGCAGGCCCCGTCCATCCAGGTCGATCAATTCCAGGTTGGGCTGGTCGAGCCCAGGAGGCGCGGCGCCAATCTCAGCCGTGAACTTCCTCAGACGGCGGCTCGAAGGGGTAAACTCCGTATAGGAAAACCGAAGTGGCGGAAGCGATGCCGATCCTCCCGTTTCCGGATCATTGCCGGAGAAGGTGACTGAACGCAGAAGCGACAGCCCGGACAACGGTGCCAGGTCATATGCGAGTGACCAGCTTCGCACAGCGGCGGGCCCCAGGGGCTCGACATGGAGCGTGATCCGCGTGCAACGCAGCGTGGTGCGTTGTTCAAAGCCGCTGCGGAAATCGGAGAACGCGTCGGGCCTGACCTCATATTCGAACCGGATGGCGTAGATGGCGTAGCGGATCTCCTCGATATACCGCTGCCCCTGTTCACTGCGATACCGGTAAGTGATGGCATTGCCCGTGGTGTCTTCAGTACGCTCGACCAGCCACGCGAACACGCGCGCGGTTCCGTTATCGTCAAACTCGATACGGCTTTCAGCAGTGGTGCCGAAGGTATGGCGTATGCCGGACTTCTCTGTAACCTGCCATCCGGTTTCCGTCCGGCTGAACTGTTCGAACCCATTCTCGACCGAACTCCGGAAAGCGCCAGAACCGATGGGCACAAGTTCCGTCTGCCCGGCGAACAGGAATGTGTCGTCTTCCGTATAGGATGGAGTGCCCCGAAAAGTGCGGCGGCTTATAGTGGCAAAAGGCAGGGACCAGCCGAGACCCCAGGGACTGCTGCCGGCACCGGTGCTGTAGCCGAGCGCGAGGCTCGGCTGGAAATTACGGATGCCGGGCAACAGATCGAGTGGGATCCGATAGTTTCCGACCCCCGAATTCAAGTCAGGCTGGAAAGTCTCGCCCAGACCCCGGATATCGCCTCCCCCAGCGGGATTCGAGGTGGCCTGGCGCTCGACCGGAGATTTATTTGCCATTGCCTACTCCCTCAGGTCCATGGTTTCAGAGAGCAACAATCCGGAAATTGTCGAAGTGCGCGCCTGTGCTGCCCCAGCAGAAAAGACCGGCACGGCCTGCATTCGGCAGCGAGGCATCCTGCCCGAGAAGGATTTGCTCATCATTGAGATAGGCCCTCATCTCCGATCCGCTGAGGCGGATTCTCAGCGAATGGACTGTACCCGTTTCATACCCATGCGTATCATCGAGGGCCTTCGTATCCAGTTCCTGGAATATGCCGCCCACCTTCTTGCCCATGCGGCGATAGTTGCGCTGCCCATCCATGAGGAAGTAATAGAAATTGTCCACGTCCTGCCAGCGGAACACGACGCCAATACCGCCGTTATCCTCGGAACTGACATCTACTGCAACGATATGATTCTGAAGCGCCGGGAGTTCCGTCGTGGTTTTGCGCACCAGGTAAGTGCCCGGCTTCTCCGGGCCCGTGGCCTCAGGCGCGAATGCGCCCCCATGTATACTCGACATCTGGTCGATACGCTGCGCTGTCGCATTGAAAACCCATTGCGAGGGCGCGGAGACCGTCGCCTGCGGATCATCGACTACATCGAAATTTGCAAGCGTATCGGCATCAAAGCGGTCGAGCAGGAGAAGGTATGGTTGCCCCGGAATGCGGCGAGGGGTGAATTCGTACTCTGCCGTCATTACAATGTTCTGTACCTGCGACCATTCGAAACCGGCATCGAAACGAGCCTGGTTCTGGGCGACCGGAATGGTTATCTTCCACTCCTGTAACCAGGGCTTGCCAATGAATGCATTGAGCGGACTCGATCCGCCGGTCGAAAGTGCGCCATCCGCTGTAGTGGACTGGGTGGCGGTTGTGCCATCCGCAGTGGACACGATAACGGTGAGGTTTTCGGCAGAAACGCCCTCCTCCGTTTCGATCAGGAACGTGAGTTCGCGCACGCGCGGATCGAGGTGATAGAAAGGCAGCATGGTCGATCGAAGCGTGAACGTCACCTCACCCGTATCCTGGAACGCAAAGAACTCGTCGAAAAGCTCGTACCGAAGCGCGACAGTACGACGCCCGGCATTGATCTGTGTGACCGCAAGCTCTTCAAGCACCCTGGGTTTGAGGTTGGGATCGAAGAACGACTCGTAATAGATCACAAGTTTGATGTCGGTGATGTAGTTCAGGACGATGTCGTTGGCCGCTGGATTGAGTTCGAACACCCATGAGGTCGAGACCGGGCTATGTTCGAAGATGGCCAGCATTTCCACATCGGGCGTGAAGATCACCGCGTCAACGGCAATGCGGTATTGCGACAGCAACAGCGTTTCCGGTTGCAGCAGGCGCATTTTGATGCCGCCATTGCGCATGCGCGAGAGGCAGAGCCCCGTGTTGGTGAGGCTGGCATGGATTCCTCCCCGGCCGATCAATCCTTCGACGATGACCTCGACACGCTTGATGCGCTGGAGATAAGCGCCGGGATAATTCCGGTCGAAATCACTCAGCTCCGTGCGGAAACCCATGGTCCCCGTGCGCTGGAAATCGCGCAGGAACTGGACCGGGTAGCGGTCTGCCAGTGAAATGATTTCCTTCATGGGTTGCTTTTTCTCGCCGAGAATGATCCGCATGAAGGTAAATGAGTCAATGTCACGCAGCAGGAAATCACCGGCCAGAAGACCCACCAGATCATTCCGGTTATACGATGGCTTGATGATATTCACGGCCTTGCCGACCTCGTACTCGTATGCCTGCTCCATCAGCCGGGCTATGACAATCGCCTGGCTGAGGTATGACTGGGAAATCTGGCGAATTTCGTTTGCCAGGCGATTCCACAGATCGGGCGTGAATTCCTGCGAATCGAACAGCGCCAGTTGCTGCTCGGCCTGCTGCTTGCGCAGGGTGGCGATGTTCTTCTGGATATCGGCAGCTTCTTTCTGTTTGGTAGCGATATCCACCTGCTCATCAGCGACCCTCTTTGCCGCTTCCAGCTCGCTGATGCGCCGGTCCATGTTGTTGAGTTCGAAATCGCGCGATATCTCGCGGCGCCGGCGTGTCAAGGTCCGCAGCACCTCATCGACGCGATGGGTCCCGTTCGAGATCCCATATTCCTCATAGCCCGAGAAGTCATATTCGGTGGTAGGCGCACCTACGTAAGTGATCTCCGCATCAAGTGCCATCTCCTCCAGGCTTACATCCGCATATTCCTCTTTCAGATCCCGGGCGTTTTCGAGTTGCGTATTCGCATAGGCCTGGTTTGCCTCGATGGCCTCCTTCTGCTCCTGCGCAATCTCGACTTTCTTGATCTCGAGCTGTTCGTTGGCGGCCTCCAGATCGACCGCATTCTGCAACATGGCGCGCTGGAATTCCTCCTGCTCGGCGCTGGTCTTGAAATTGATATAAGTCCGTTCCGCCTGAATCGCATGTTCCGCGAAATAACGCGCGGCATTCTGCAGGTAATCGAAGCGGAATACCGGGACCTGCTCGCGCGCCAGGCTGAGCAATGGGAAGTCGATGCCGTCCTGGATATTCTGGATGTTGAGCTTGGCCAGCAGCACGACTGACGCAATCGAAGGGTTGTGCACCTCGGGATCAAGCGGTTGCGGCCCGGCCAGAATCGCTTGCACCTGTGCCGCAAGGCCGTCGAAAACAGGTGATTTATACAGAGGTGAAGCCGGATCGAGGATGGGGTCGGTCAGGCGCACGATCTGCTCATACCGCGTTCTCGCTTCGGCCTTCTGGCCCTCCTCAAACAGGAAATGGCCCCAGCGGAGATAGGCATTGGCGAGTTTCAGCCAGACCATAGGCGCCTCGATGGCCTGGTTGAGATACGAATAATCCCGTGCCTTTTCGTACCAACTGATGGCTTCCTCATAATCACCCAGTTCGAGATGGCAGTCACCGAGGCTCAATGGAAGAGTGAAGCCATAGATATGAGGGATGTAGGCGATGAAGTTGGTTTCGAGAATTTCGAAAGTGGCGATCTCTGTGAGTGCTGTAGCGGTGATACGCGGCTGGTAGAGGGTTGCGGTAAGGTTTGCAACCGCATCGCCCTGAAGATCGACACTCACGATCCGGTCTCCCTTGAATACCCCGAACTGCTGTGCGGCGCTTGCGGCAGAAACAGTGGGAGACACATTCATGTACTGGCTCGAACCGGAGGGTGAATTAAGGATGAAGCCGAGCCCTTCGCTGCCCATCGGCCTTTGCATTGCAGTGGCGGTGCCGGGATTGAGCGGTTGTGTAAGCGTCCTTCCGAACGAAAGCGGAACTGAATCTCCCGCCGCCTGGAAAGCCGCGCCAGAGCTACGCGCATCACCCGTCAAGGCTGAAACCACACCGATGTTATTGCTGATTGCACCCAATTCCGCAGTTCGTGCGGGGGGTACAGCCGCTGCAGCACCCTCTCCCGCGACATTGGTGATGCCCGGTATGCCTGCCACCCCCGGTCCCGTTGCCCCTGGCGCGGTACCCGACGCTGCGCTTACGCGTCTTGCCAGCTCGAACGCTTTGGCGAAATTGTCGCGGGCATTGTCAAATTCGCCCCGTTGAACACCAGCAACGCCGGATGCCACCAGCAGGTTGGATTCCAGTTCCAGATCCCGTCCCCCATTGAGTTCGAGTGCCTGCTGGATGATGGGCTGTGCTTCGGAAGTCGCCCCGGCCTGAAGATATACGGCAGCCTGCTCATAAAGAACGGCTGCAGGCGGCGCGACAACCGCGCTGCCTGTACCGCTGAATTTCTGTACAACAGAGGAGATCTCTCCCGGGGGGCTTCCGGCTGCGACGATAGGCCCGGCAATGATGGCGGAGCGGTATTTCACCACCTGCGCAGTCGCAGCAACCATTGCTTCAGTCAGTTGCAGGGGCTTCAGAACAGCAGTTGCGAGTGCAGTAACGCCCGCCGGAAACTGCGGGTGAAGAAACTTGTGCAGCAGAGCGTAGGCAGTCTGATACTCGTTGAGCGCGTTCTGAAATTCATCCTGGAAAAAATAGCGATGACCACTCGCGAGATGCTCCTGCACCTGTTTTTCCAGCGCCGCTTTAGGATCAACTTCGATTACCCCGAATTTCAGAACCTGGGGGACAAATTTATAGCTGTAATAATTGCTGAGGTACTTGGCTGTCATATCCGGTTCCTTGTTCGGGTGCTTGTATCAAGTAGCCGGCAAAGGTCAGCGGCGCGGCTATTCGGGATGTCCTGAAATAAACATAGATGCTGCCCCCGGGTTAGTCAAACCACGTTTCTTCCGAATTCAATTTTCATGGTTACTGGCTGCCGTGGAAAGTTCATAAGACTTCGAAGGTTTGAGTTTTTAAGTTTGCTATCTCAAATTCCGTGTTCTATAAAAAAAACGGCGCCTTACTCAGTATCGAGGGTACGCTGACATCGGGATAAGGGAAGGCAGTGCTTCCCTCTGCTTAGTCGTTAGCATCTTGCTCTGTATCTCTATTAAGGAGGATATTATGATTGCCCTTCATTCGAACGAAAAGCCATCCATGACGAGGAAACTGTCCAAGTCGCACACGAACAAGGTTATGAAGAGAGTGTTTTGCTTGCCCGCATTGCTCGGCATCTTTGTGTTGGGGCTGACGCAAGCGCAGGCGGGTCCAGTATTTTTTAGGCCAATTGCGGAAAACATCGATATTCGGACCAACGTCATCGGTAACAACAATGTGGTCGTCAACAACATTACTAAAACATTTGCCGGGAATGTGTTCGGTATTGTGGGGGGAGGTATCGATCCGCCAGTCCCAGCCTTTAATCCATTTAATGGATTCGCAACCCCTCCCGGGCCTGCAAACGCAACCTACGATTCTAGTAGAAACTTATCAACAGCCACCTTTTCGGGTCCAGGAGGAACAGGTCAGAATATCCTCGGGTTAACATTGCAAAACAATGAGGTCACCCATATTGGTCTTCCATTCGTAGGCGGGGGCCAGGCAGGCCCAGGCGGAAAAGTGACGGATAAACTGGATGCCAGGACTATCACTATGAATTGGGATGATAACAATGGTAACCATACTGGAAACTTTCCTGTGATCGGTGTTGGAGTGACTACGGATGATGGAGGTCCTGCCGCCACAGTAGGCTTTAGTTTTGACGTGACGCCCGCGTCTAATATTCAAACTTTTCAGGGATTTGAATTTGCTTCCACACTTCCGTTCAACGAACATGGTTATTTCCAGGTGGATCCAAACAATCCATGGACACTTATTATTACCAACCCTAATCCCTTCGATATAACCATCAGTGGGAATATTCACATAGACCATACTGGAGCACTACAGAATATCGCAACACTTACAGAATTTCCGCCGCAATCTGCTAGCGATGAAGGTAAATACCTGGCTATGAGTGGCTTGAATACAGTGCCGGATTCGTTCTATAACACACCATTCTTCTCCACTCCACAAACCATAGCTGCCGGAGAAACATTAGTAATGGCAATACCAGAGCCCAGCATCGCAATTCTGTTCGCTGTCGGCTTGATCTTTGTGCTCGGCTATACCAGAAAACGCCAGTTTGTTGTTGTGCGCACTATAGGCTGATCAATCTTGCCAGATAAGAACTTGGAGTCGAGTTGGCGCGTATCTTTCGGCGGTTGACATATGTTGACCGCCGATTTTTGAAGAAGCAGAAGTATTTCTCCTCCCGACTTGGCAAGCCGGTTTATTTCTTGTTTTTGAATCCCGATTAGCTCCATTTTTGGCTCGTTAACTTCGCCTCTCTCCGGCTGAGTCAGCGGCCCAACGGTTTTGCCATTTCCGAAGTGGTACGAATCCACCCGGATCGTGAGCATGCAGTTCTTCCACTAGCGTCCCCGAAGCATTTCTGCAGCACTCCGCATAATACCTGTTACTCGCAGTTCACCATCCACGGTATGCCGAACTGATCGATCAGCATGCCAAACCGGGCAGCCCAGAAAGTAGGTTGAATCGGCATCTGCACGTTTCCATTTTCCGACAATGCCGCGAATATGCGTTCGGCTTCTTCCGGTTTTTCCGTATTCAGGGCTATCGACATCCCTTTGGTTTTTTCATAATGTCCAGGCGGCGAGTCCGAGGCCATCAGGACAGCCTCCCCTACTGCCATGCGCGCATGCATGATTTTGTCATGCCATTCCGGCGGCGTTTGTTCCGCCATGGGTGAACTTCCGAAGGTAAGCATCGCGGTGATCTTTCCTCCGAGACATTTTTCATAGAACTTGAAAGCACTCTCGCATTGACCGTTGAAATTGAGATAAGGGTTCAGTTGCATGGGGAAACTCCTCCGGTTGGTTGACGATTCAAGTTGAATTCATATCTCTCCCGCTGGAGGGACACGTATATTTTAAGTTAGGTACCCGTGGTCGAGACATGAAACTCACGTACGGACTCGATATTTTGCAGTGCTTTTGCAAGCCCCGCAGCTCTCCCGGCATTCGTCGTCCTGACATCCATGCGGTATTCGAACAAGCCCGCCGGGGTAATCCGGTAACTCATGGTTGCAATCTCAAAGCCATGGTCGATTGCCAGAGCACGAACCTGATCTTCCGGCATCACCTTATGGCGGTCAAAGCTTACGTAATACTGAGCGTATGACTGTCGCGGGATCCGGTCTTCGATCAAACGGAAAAGCGAGAGTATTCCGAGGGTCAGCAGGGTTCCAAAAATACCGGGAAGGAAAAAGCCTATACCCATCAGTATGCCGATACCGGCTGTAATCCAGATGGAAGCGGCAGTGGTCAGGCCGCGAACACTCAGGCCTTCCTTGAAAATAACCCCGGCTCCAAGAAAACCGATGCCCGTCATAATGCCCTGCGACATTCGGGTTGGGTCCATTCGCACGGCCTCCATCGACATATTTGGCGGCAGCCACTTCCACTGATAGAGCGTGACCAGCATCAGCAGGCTGGATGCAAGGCAAACCAGGGTATGCGTTCGGAAACCGGCAGGATGCCCGTGCACGCTTCGCTCAAGGCCGATAGCGCCACCCGATAGAACTGCCGCCAAAAGATGAATAGCAATCGTGACGGAATCCCCCGCGTTCGTTATAGCCTCCAGAGCCCTTCCTCCTTTTAACCCTTCATATTGACATCCTCCCCGGCCGAAGGCCGGGGATTCCTACGGCGCGCTCAGTGCAGCACGCTGCACTGAATCGCTTCGGTGGGTTCCTGCTGCTGGCGACCTTGCCGCATCGCTCACTTCACAGGCGAACCGGGCGTGTCCCGCCCTTAGAATGTTGATCGCGCCTACCACATCGGCGTTTTCTGTGAGCCCGCATTCCACACACTCGAATCGAGCTTGCGTCCGGCGGTTGTCCGCCGATACATGGCCACAACACGG
>Ga0182738_1000184_pt1 | contig 97898 bp, 72 predicted proteins | sample eDN5th30CBELigMG_FD_128876 | JGI IMG/M metagenome (GOLD analysis project Ga0182738, IMG submission 128876) | Enriched Miracle-Growth compost microbial communities from Emeryville, California, USA - eDNA 5th pass 30_C BE-Lig MG (version 2)... ... | reverse complement strand
GGAAACGCGAAGGAGATTGCCTTTGCTCGCGACTTGCCGTCAACGCCATTTCATCTCATCTCAGTCAATTTGCTTCACAACACGAAAATCACAGAAGCCGGCCTGAAAAATTTTGTCGGAACACATCACATCCGTTATCTGGAACTCAGTGGGGCAGCGAACCTGACCAGGACCGCAATGGAGTATTTTCAAGAGAATCGGGGACTCAAAGACCTGGGATTGGCCTTCCTGAAAATCAACAATGATAGTCTGGGAGCAATTCGGCATTATCCGGATTTAACGGTCTTGTGGCTCAACGAGACCCAAGTGACGGATGATGGTCTGACAACTGTGGCCAAGTTTTCCAAACTCAGACTGCTGGGACTGATCAAATGCAAGATCACAGATCGTGGATTGACTCAATTGATCGGCCATCCCTCTCTCGTTCATGTCGATCTCCGGCAAACCGAGGTTTCGGATGCGGTGATGCGCGTGGCGGAGACATGGCCTCAGCTTGAGATTCTTGAACTTGAGGGTTCCAGAATTTCAGACCGTGGCCTGGCTGACATCAAGAATCTGCGAAAGCTGCATCATTTACGACTGGATCAATCATCTGTTACGGATGCGGGCCTTCAAAAACTGGCTGAGAACAAAGGGCTGCGATACCTGACATTGCATCAGACCGGAGTGACGCCTCGAGGAATCGGTGAATTGTCGATAAATCTGCCGAACTGTGAAATCCACTGGAACGGCGGGGTCTGGAAGGACGGCAAGGCTGAGCGGGTTTATGATGTTGACTACCAGGCAGCACTCTATGCAATCTCTGTCGGGGGAGGTGTGACGATCAGTGGGAGTGGTTCTGAAATTCGGAATGTCGCTGAACTACCCAAGAGCCCCTTCACAATCACCGGCGTGTTGCTTCAGGGCTGTCAAAAGGTAACAGACAATGCGCTGGCGATTTTCGAGGATTGCCAGGGAATCGTTGCCCTCCACCTGAACGACACTCCGGCAACGGACCAGGGGTTGACGCATTTTCGGCACTGTCGCGGCCTGAAAGAACTGGGGATCAGCGGCTCTCTGATCACCGGTCCCGGTCTGAAGAATCTCTCCGAGTGTGAGAACCTCGAGAAAATCAGCCTGTGGAATACACGAATCTCCCTGAATGATTTTCTTCCATTAGCAGAAAGACCGTTCAAGTTCCTCAACCTGGGAGGAAACACGGCATTCACTGATGACTGGTTCTCTCATTTCAACCATTTGGAAGATCTCGGCTTTCTCAATCTGCGTTACACGGACGTGTCCGACAAAGGACTGGCTCCGCTACAAGATTGTCGCAAGTTATATTACTTGTCATTGGGAAGAACCAAAACTACCGATGCCGGGCTTGCGTACTTCCAGAACTGCTCCAGTCTCCAGGAACTAATCCTTTCCGAAACTATAGTTACAGATGAAGGGCTGAGGCTCTTCAAGAACTGCAAGAAACTGAAGAATCTGGAGTTGGAAAAGACCAAGGTCACCGCCGCAGGAATTGAGGAACTCAAGAAATCGCATCCTCAATGCCGCATCACTTGGGATGGCGGAGTCATCGAACCCGGCAAGCCGTGATTCATTTTCGGCCAATGGAAAACTTGAGACAATGCGTTTGTTACAATGGCCTCTTCGTTGCCAACGCTTGGAACAAGAGTCCCGCGTTACGAATGATTTCGATGGCGTCTTCGATGGTAAGCGGAGTCTGATAGTAGACAGAATGGAGTTTCAGTGCCCTCTTTATTGGGCGGGTGAATGGAAGACCATCGACCACCATCGCCCCGGCGACCCGGGGTAGTTTCAGTGCCCTCTTTATTGGGCGGGTGAATGGAAGTCGATCCGCATCGTGTCCCCTTGCCAGTGATTGCCGTTTCAGTGCCCTCTTTATTGGGCGGGTGAATGGAAGGACCTTCTTCGGTGAACCGGTCCAGGCGGCCCTTAAGGTTTCAGTGCCCTCTTTATTGGGCGGGTGAATGGAAGGCAGCGTGTGCAGCCGGTGCAGTCTGAACAGTCTGAGGTTTCAGTGCCCTCTTTATTGGGCGGGTGAATGGAAGCATGAACGACGCGACCCGGGGAGAACAGAACAGTAGGTTTCAGTGCCCTCTTTATTGGGCGGGTGAATGGAAGGGTGCGGGGGATGGTTTTGCCAATGGGCACGGAAGGTTTCAGTGCCCTCTTTATTGGGCGGGTGAATGGAAGCAAGCGTTTCTCTCCACTCGCCTAGAATTTTCCGAGTGTTTCAGTGCCCTCTTTATTGGGCGGGTGAATGGAAGCATAATTCGCAGCCATTTGCTGCTGCTGTTGAGCAATGTTTCAGTGCCCTCTTTATTGGGCGGGTGAATGGAAGAACATCTACGATGATGAAGCGCTTGGAATCTTTCTGGTTTCAGTGCCCTCTTTATTGGGCGGGTGAATGGAAGTACGCAAGTTTTTACGATTCATATGAGCTTTTGTCGTTTCAGTGCCCTCTTTATTGGGCGGGTGAATGGAAGAAAGATGGAATCAGGAATGAAGCACACGCCCGGGAAGTTTCAGTGCCCTCTTTATTGGGCGGGTGAATGGAAGTCCGGGCGGGAAGTGCTGGTTCTCCCCGAACGGGCGCGTTTCAGTGCCCTCTTTATTGGGCGGGTGAATGGAAGACAATGTCCGGTCGGTTCCGGGATCGGTGAAATAGGTTTCAGTGCCCTCTTTATTGGGCGGGTGAATGGAAGCGAGCGTGCTAGGCTCAGCAATTAATTAGAGCAGTCGTTTCAGTGCCCTCTTTATTGGGCGGGTGAATGGAAGATGATCGCCAGGTGCACGACAGGCACCCCGAGATCGTGTTTCAGTGCCCTCTTTATTGGGCGGGTGAATGGAAGGTATTCAATGTCAGGTTTTTCAAGGCGTTTTTCAGGGTTTCAGTGCCCTCTTTATTGGGCGGGTGAATGGAAGGCCAACTGAGCTACCGCTGCTCTACCCCACGCTGGGTTTCAGTGCCCTCTTTATTGGGCGGGTGAATGGAAGATTATGCACCGGAAAATACCATGCGTTTTCACACTTGCTCGTTTCAGTGCCCTCTTTATTGGGCGGGTGAATGGAAGCCAAAGTACATGTTGAACGATGTGTTGGAAGTGGTGGTTTCAGTGCCCTCTTTATTGGGCGGGTGAATGGAAGATCATGCAGATGGTTTCGGCAGTGTCGCCGGAGAGCCAGTTTCAGTGCCCTCTTTATTGGGCGGGTGAATGGAAGACTTCAAAACGACCCGTGCCAATAACCCTTATCGAGTTTCAGTGCCCTCTTTATTGGGCGGGTGAATGGAAGGGCAATCTTACAGCTACCGTCAGCGCATGAAAAAAGGTTTCAGTGCCCTCTTTATTGGGCGGGTGAATGGAAGCAAAGATGGATCTCGTGGACGCGCCCAACGCCACGGGTTTCAGTGCCCTCTTTATTGGGCGGGTGAATGGAAGACGACTCCGCTGATCCAGGAGTACCTGCGGCACGCACAGGTTTCAGTGCCCTCTTTATTGGGCGGGTGAATGGAAGGCGTTTTTCGCAGTCACGACCGCCTCAATCACAATCTTGTTTCAGTGCCCTCTTTATTGGGCGGGTGAATGGAAGCGCTGCTCCGGCTGCTCCCGCTGCTACGACTGCTCGTTTCAGTGCCCTCTTTATTGGGCGGGTGAATGGAAGCATCGTCGGAATGCTCGACTGCAACGACTTGAAGTGGTTTCAGTGCCCTCTTTATTGGGCGGGTGAATGGAAGACTTTGATGCCAAAGTTCGGTCCTGACTTTTCTGTCGTGTTTCAGTGCCCTCTTTATTGGGCGGGTGAATGGAAGTCGAACAGCCTTTTCCAGCCTTACAAACCAGTAAGCGTTTCAGTGCCCTCTTTATTGGGCGGGTGAATGGAAGAAAAAGACTCTCGGCCAGTTGAACTGCCTGATAATGGTTTCAGTGCCCTCTTTATTGGGCGGGTGAATGGAAGTGAATCTCGATATCAGTTGCCCCATGCGGGCCAACGCGTTTCAGTGCCCTCTTTATTGGGCGGGTGAATGGAAGTCTGCCCCCCATTGATGAAATGATTGAGGAGTTCAGTTTCAGTGCCCTCTTTATTGGGCGGGTGAATGGAAGCAGCATCAGCGGGAACGGAGCGAATCCGAATTTCGTGTTTCAGTGCCCTCTTTATTGGGCGGGTGAATGGAAGAGCTACGTTACCTGTTGTGGAGAAGTAAGTTACGGAATTGATTTTTTTGATTTTCTCGCAAACCTGCTTTTTGCATCAAACCGGCTCCTGTTTGCGAAATCTGAAAAACATGGAAGGCAATTATCTCGTCGGATGGCGATATGATATGTCAGACTCCTGGAAGAGTTTATTGAATATCACCACAAAAATGAAGGTATTCGCAATCGGTACAACGGGAGATTTGAGGGGTTGCAGGAGGCATTTGTTCCTGGCGAATCGTGGTTCGGACAGCTTCGATCGTTCCCCAGGCCAATTTTCGAAGGGCGTCATCAATGATGATTTTGTCAGCTGTGTCATCGGGAAGGCGAACAACGTAACCACAAGGAACCGGAATGCCAAAGGCTGCTTCCAGTAAAAGGGCATATCCCGCCAATTGTAAGCAATGATTGATCCGGGCAGGCCCTCGGGTGAACTTGATTTCCACAGGAAATCGGCAGGCTCCATGACGAATCAAAAGGTCGAGTTTTCCGGTCAGGCCCAGGGTGGATGAGAACAGGCTCACGTTCGGCTCGACCAAGCCTTCACGAAGGCCGAAAGCGCGGAGTGTTCGGCGACGTTGGAGCCGTTGAAGCCGCTTTTCCTTCAGCAGTCCCTGCTTCATTTTGAACGATTCCACTTTTCCGACCGGGCAGACATGTGTCCACCAGACCACACGCGGGCAATAGGTCCATTGTCGCAGATCGGAAACCCGTACAATCGGAGCGGGAAATTCACGGGGAGCGGTCAACGGGAGAATTGTCATGTCTCTCTCCAGATACGAGTTTCAAGGCAGGCATTTCAAGCGGAGGGGGCTCAATATGGAGATTGATCCAGTTTTCAGAATCGGCTGCACAAACCGGAATTAAAGAAATGGACCCTCCGTGAATTTCGATATGATGTTCGAGAATTAACGATAATTCTTCCCGACGATTTTTTGTTAATGGGCCATGGAAGGCGCTGTATTGAAACCGAACCAATCCGAAATCGAGACATTTTTCACTCACTTTAGTCCGGGTTCGGTCGTGAGGGATATCGTATAAGACAATTGTCGTTGTTTCGATTTGAGCCATGATATTTTATCACTTATCTGAGATTTACCAGCGACTGGCAAAGGCACGATACTTACTTTCCCCACGGACAGCGACCGCCAGATGCCGGGCTTGATTCTGAATAATTGTTCCCAGCGGCCAGCGTTTCCCCTCATAGGGAACGGGTGTGGAAAGACGTTCCAGAATGCGGTTGGCAATCAGCTTTCGTGTTGGCGCGGTTAAGCCATGATCATCCGTTTCCAGGACAATTCCCTGATTCACGATGGCCAGAACGGACCGATCGACAACCGGTGCTCGAAACTCTTCGACGAGATCCAGTACAAGTGCCGGCTTTCCCGGCCGGTCGACATGGAGAAATCCAGCGTACATTTCCAGTCCCGCGTTCACGACTGCGCCGGAAACCTGACCATATAAAATCCCATATCCATAATTAAGCGCACTGTTAACAAGGTCAGTCGCTCCCCGTGTTATGCGGCCGGGAAAATCAATGCGGCCTTCCAGAAGAATGGCGACACCTTCCCAGTACAGGCGGGCACCTGTTCCTTCGTAACCCATTAATTTATCACGAACATTATCTAGCTTGTCTCCATGAAAATTAGATAACTGTTTTCTGAGTACCGCCAGTGATTTTATTTTTTTTATCAGACGTTCGAACCGTTCCGGATCGGTTGGTTTCAGGTATTTTCCGGAATATTGCAGCTGATGCTTCTGGTTTCGGAGCTTTCCGCGAATAAATTCGACCGCCAGATCCACTCCAAGTGAAGAATGATAAGCGTTCAACTGGGAACGCCGGGTCTGCACTGTTCCGCCCAGCCCGGGAGAACTGAGCTGCGCGACGGGGTCTCCTCGACCGCTGAGAAAGGAAAGCGAAATTCCCCGTTCCACCAGGGCCGCGATCAGGTCACTGCTGACGGTAATCCCTTTTCCAGCGACGGTCACGCTTCGTAATCGGGACATCGGCACGGCCCGTTCTTTCCAGGTGCCGGAACGGCCTGGATCGGTGGTTCGTGAATCGGCAATCCCGGCAAGTTGATGAATCAGTCGGAAATGGGGAGTTGGAGATGATGCCTCGGATGGTGGAGAGTGCTGCGCCCAGAGTTGCAGTAATTGTGACGCCGCTTGATCCGCTGGATGATCCGGGGCGGTATTCTCTTTTTTCTGGAGATCTTCCGCGACAATATCAGACGTGATGGAAGAATCGGAAGGCGGTATGTCCGATGGGGGATTTGTGATCGAGGCGGTTGAGGATATTCCTATTGAAGACCTGTTCTCCGGGGGCACCGATGAGGAAGAGGATGCTTCTTGTTTTTCGACATCCCGCCAGCGAATCACCATCCGTTCGGACTTCCTGCCCAGAAACGTACCAAAGACATCAATCACCAGATCCGCCGGATGCACCACCGGCTCAGGAGGAGGATACAGGGGCATGAAAGGGCCTCTTACATTCGAATCACGTTCAAACACATCCCTGTAACTCGCGGGCTTCAGCCGAAATCAATTCTTGTGATCAGATCGTGTCCTCTTCTTGTGGAGGATTCAGTGCCAGTCCGGATTCCGCGTCGTATTCCACTGCGACAATGGAGGGGGTTTTCGCGGGTAAGTCGTGAGCGGAAGGAAGCTCCACTTTTCCCTGCCGATCCAGTCGCGCGAACTGGTTCTGTGAAACCGGGACCGTCAGCAGGGATGCAGAAAAAGGTTCTTCTTCCATTCGGCGACGATATTCGTCCACAAGAGATTTTGGCAGCACTTCCCGTCCATCAAACTGACTGTAGAACATCTCCTCAAGTCCATCGCTGGTCTGAAATGGAATCAACCCTCCCAACACTTCGCGACGGAATTTCTTCATCTCCGAATCGATCTGACGTGCAAACTCCTGGCCGATTGGACCGAGATAGATGGCATCCAGCCACTTCTGGACATCCCGTTCATCGATGATGGCGGGAGTTTCCAGCCGGCGAAGTTGATCAAGTGATGCCTGCACGAGGTCCTTGTCGTAGACTGGTTGTGAGTCTTCAATCGGCGTACACACAATGACATCACACGGTTCCGGGCGGCGACTGCGATTGACCCGTCCGAATCGTTGTACGAGAGCATCAAGCGGAGCCGGGGCCGTGAACAGGACATCGAAATCCACATCCAGACTCACTTCAACCACTTGAGTGGCGACCAGTACGACCTGCTCAGGTCGATTTCCCTTCAAGCCCGTACTGACGAGTTTGCGCAGTTCCTGTTCTTTCAGGCTGCGGTCTCTGCTGGTAAACCGGCTGTGCAGCAAGCGGACCTGGCATGTTTCGCCCAGTTCGCGTTGCAACTTTCGCCGAAGTTGCTGAGCCCGTCCGACAGTGGTCGCGACACATAAAACGGCCTCACCGCGATGCACCCGCGAAACGATTTCATCAATTGTCGGCTGTTCCAGCAATCCGGTCTCCCGTAGCGAGAGCTGGTGTCTGCGGAACTGGTCAAAAGTCTCCTCCGTTGCCTGAATCAATGGTGGTGATTTGAGAATCTCGGCAATGCGATCACGGATTGGCGTCGGCATTGTTGCGGTCATCACGAAGACGCGGGCTCCCAGGCGATCCACCAGAAACCGCATCATTTCCAGAATCCGTGCCAGGACTTGAGGTTCATAGGCATGGATTTCATCAAAGATCAGGACCCCGCCGGCAGCGTCGGCCCACAGGGCTTCGTGCCCTTTCAACTGATAGGCAGCCCGCAGAAGTTGAAAAGGGCTGAGAACGCGAATCGGGGTCGTATGCAGTTTCGCGAGATTCTGCTGATGCCTCACGAACCATTCTGCCTGTTTGATAGAACGGTTCGAATTCTCGCTCATCAGCTGGTGATAAAGGACCTGCATCGCACTGGAGTGCTGCAGAGCCACATGCTGGTTCCAACCTTGGCTTTTCGCGAATTCCGGCGTCAGTCGGTCAATCAGCCGTTGCTGCATGGCATTCATGCTGGCCTTGAACGGCAACACATAGAACAGCGGGGGATGCCCCATCCCGGATTCATATTGCCGCGCAGCCCAGCGGAGTGCCGCTTCGGTCTTTCCGCTGCCGGTGGGGGCGACCAGAATGGCGTGTCCCCGTTGTTCAGCAGATTGATCCTGGTGAGGGTAGAAAGAGACGCCTCCCTGCGGAGTCAGCCTGGCTGAAATTTCTTCAACCTGCGAGAGAACCGGCAATTTACGAAACATTTCATGAGCCGAACCCGCATGATCCGCTAGTATGATCGCTCCGCGGAGCAGTAATCCATGTTGACGCTGCGCGGTTGTTCCCGGTTCTTCCAGCTCTTCCATCCAGCAGGCCCACAGATCGAGATGCCGCCGAATGCTTTCGATGGCCCGTGCCCGATCTTCTGGTGAAGGGGACCATATTGACGGAGAAATCCACTCTTTATCCAAAAGCCCGGTTTTCCGCACTGCCGGTAGAATTTCACTGAGAAACAAGTCTGCCACCTGACTGAAGACTTCTTCAGGAACCGGAGTCACGAATTCCGGAATATGGGGCTGCGGATCATATTCAGATCCAACGCTGTATCTCGTCTTGATACTGCCGTGATCGCGGTGATGCGATGCGACAGCGGCGGCAATCGGAAGGGCGTCTTCACCGGGGTCATCTCCGAGAAGCCAGCTCAGCCAGGCCAGTGAAAGGACTTCATGCCGCTGACCGTAAGAAGAAGGGACTCCCGGTTTCCGTTCCTCGCGAAGAGCAGCTTGAAACCGGGGATCGGCCTTGCCCAGATCATGGATCGCAGCACTGAGAATCAGGCGGTGCCACAATCGCGGGTCGTTGCACAGCTCGGACAGGAACGGTGCCCTGTCCCGCAGCTGCGCGACCCCATTGACGACATTCAAGGTGTGTGCAACGAGTGATTCGCCGCGCACTTCCCCCGGTTGAATTCCCTTGGCCCACAGGTCAGTCCCCTGCAGCATGTTCGAACTCCCGTGGATCGAGCCGATGAAACCAGAGCAACCGCCGTCCTCCATGGTCTTCTGGAGTAGTCGGGTCCATCCACCAGTGATCCTCTTCTCCCTCAATGCGAAGCAACTTTCGCGAGGCCCCTTCCGCATCCCCCACATAAATGGGATCGCGAAGAACGATATAGGGCGCAAACGCTGCCCGGCGTTCCGGTGCTGGGCCGATGTACCGGGGCATCAGCGTCGTCACCCCCCACGGAAGCCGACGCCGCAACTCGACCGGAAGAATTGTCCGCTCCAGATACCCCGTCCGTGCCGGTTGCAGTTCCATGATCTCAACTCGCTGAACGCTGGCCAGATCCTGTGAACGCCCCAGCACGACGGTAAACACTGGCGAACGAAATGCGTCCGCCAGTTCGGGATCCAGATACAGTTCGAGTCGCACGTCAAACAGGAAATCACGCTGATGCGGCTGAACCACCGCTTCCGTCGTTTTCTCCAGAAATCGCGGCGTCTGCTGTTTCTTCGTCAGTTTTTTGCCCGGCTTGGGTTCCGGAAGCCTCCAGAACGGATCGACGACATCTCCCGGAAGTTTGCCGGAGGTCCGGCTGATGATGTGCTGATGCTCCAGATCCCGGGCGCGGCCACGGGAATAGAACGCATAGGCAAATTCGACCGGCGCGGACGGCCATTCCCCCAGCGCGCTGGCGATATGGCCGAAAATCGTCGACGGGGGCGGCACGTCAAACGACGGTTGCCGCCCGATCAGAAAATGAGGGTAACGAAACGACACGACCGGCGCCTCGATCGTCACCTTCGCAACGCGCTTAGGCGTACCATTCGGCGTGGTCATGTTTGGCCAGCTCCTCGGAGAGTTTCAGGAGAACAGTGCGGGGGTGAGCGATCTCTTCGATTCCATGCGGTGTTTTCAAATCCGCCTTCAGGGCATCGAACTTCGCCCGCTCTTCATCGAGAAATCCCTGCGCCCAGCCCACGTAGACCGGCGAAAGCAGATCGTCCCGGAATGATTCGAAGATCTCCCGAATCGCTCCTTCATGAAGCTCAGTCCGTCCGGATCGAGTCCCATTGAAGACACGGTAAAACGGATGATTGCCGCTTTTGGTCACAGCGAAGATCGCCACCGCCGGCATCAGATCCGTATAGTGCAGCGTCTGCTTGGCTCCCCCGTTGAGATGAGCGAGCCCCTTGACCAGGGCGCTGACTCGTTCCAGGCGTTTTGCCAACGGCAGTCGGAGCGCCTTTTGCTTGCGGACCGTCGTTTCCTCACAGGATGCTTCCTTGGCTTTCTCCCGACGGTAGCTGTCGAGGTTTTTATAACCGACCCGCTCGGCATCATAGAATGTGCCGCAACTGGTCAGGTCCAGCGACACCAGTCCCCGCAGATGAGCCCGGTAGAACTCGTGCTCGTGCGGCACCGGATTGCCGTCCTGCCGGGCCATCGTGCCGAAATCGGAAACAATGGACGCCGGCGAGATGGAAACAAATGTACTGACACGGAATGGGGAAACACGAGTCACTTCCCGGTCTTTTTCCAGGGGAAGAGCTTCCACGGTCTGTTCGGCATTCTTTTTCTTCTCATCGGCATCCCCTTTCTTGGACTGGGCCCGCATGTAGCCGAAGAGGTCATCATCCCAGTTGGTAATTGGATCCGATTCCGAGAAAGCAATCTTCTTTTCCCGGAAGACGGGAGCCGCTTTCCAATCAGTCTCGCCATGTTCCAGCGTTGTTCGCAGCCAGAAACGAAATGCCTGGGCGGAGACATAGGGATAGACTCCTCCCTCGGAATAGATCTTCTTGACCGCAATTGTGTTGTCCGTCTTTGCTCCCGGTTCGGAGCCGGCGTTATTCAGTGCGGATGCCGGGGCATCCAGCAAAAACATGCCTGTCAGATATGCCATTGTGAATCGTCCTTACTTTCTTGAAAGGGTGAGAAACAGAATCATTCCACTTCGGATCCTGAAGTTTTTACGAGAGCTTCGCGATTTTCTTCGTTGTCAAAAAACTTGAGTTCGAACAGTTTCTCGACCAGTCGAATCGAGATCAGGTCACGGACGAGACTCCAGACATGCCGCTCGCCCGGTTCCGTGGTAAGGAAGACGTCGACATATTCATCGAAGCCAAGAGCCAACTTGCCTCGATCTTTGGCGTACTGTCGCTGGACCTTGGCGAGAATCGCCCGGTACTGCCATTCCCCCTCTGTGAAAACCAGATCACGAAAGAGTCGGCGGTCGTTGTGTTCGGAGACGAGTTCCGCGAGCCGGGTCGCGAACTCTTTAATCAGTTCAATTCGTTTTTTATCCATTCCGAGAACCTTTTCGAGAAAGAGTGCCGTCAGTTGCCAGTCGATCAGGTCGAGTTGATCCACCTTGAAGCGAGGAGCACGGTTGAGCTGTGAGGAATCGAGATAGAACGTCGTGGGATCAGCAGACAGAAGATGCTTCCGGATAAAACGTGTCGCTGCGTACCAGTCGCAGAAACCGTTTTCAAAAATCGCCAGCAGATCGTTGTACAGATCGTTCCGGGACTTGCCCGCCCCCATCGGGGCAGGGGGTTTGGCCTTCTTCGCTCCTTTTCCTTTTTTGACAGGTGCTTCTTCGGAGGTAGCTGCATCATCGGATGCTTCATCCGGCTCTCCCCCCCCTTTCCCAGCCCTCCAGGCCCGATGGACCAGTCGTTGCCATTTCGCTTGGTAAGTTGGACTCTGTAAGGAAAAAAGGAACTCCACGAACTCACCGGGAATGTTCATGATGGCCAGCGACGGCCCCTGTCCTGAATTGCTCATGTGGTAAGCGGTGATCGACGTCGGTGTTTTCGCGAGGTTCCCGTTCTTCGAATCGCTGACGATCTCCACCAGGTCGGCCATTAACAACGTGGAAGGCGCCTTTGCGTCCGGGTACTTGGGACGCTTTTCCTTATTCAGCCCGCCGGGAAGTTCGCGATCCAGTTCATTGTTCGGGTCATCCACAGCCGGAAGCCGATCCGCCTGAGACAGGTTGATGATTTGACGATTCTTCGCGAGAAACCTTCGGGCAAACTGCAACGTGAATCTCGGATTGTCACAATGAACAATCAGCAACTTCCCTTCGCTGCGGCGACCGCCGAGGGGGAGTGCCTGAATGGCGAGGAGGTAAGGAGCGGCCACCGGCATTTCCGACAGACCGGTCGGAAAGAAGTTCATCACACCGGCTCCCGTCAGCATCGGCATTTGGGAACGCTCCAGCAGATGAGTTGCCGGCTCTCCTGAGAAGAGACAGGCAACCCCTGCCACGCCCTCATCCGATCCAGAACGATGCGGAAAGAGAAGCCGCTGCATGGACTTCTCCCGGCTCTCTCCTTTCATCGTCGGATTGACATACGCAGAGTTCGGAAAGACACAGGACAGATATGCGACAAACACGCTGTCCGTATAAGCCGACTTGAGCTCCTTCCCCGCTTCATCCAGATCTTCGAGCGTCAATTCTTCGGGATCGGTTTTCTCCACCATCGCGCAGAGCGTCGCCACGCCGACGTCGGCGAGAGGATGTCCGGTCCATTTCAAGAGTGGTTTTTCTTTTGTCATTGGGCTTCCCCCTTCAATTGCATTCCCCTCACTCCTCCATTCCCCCACGGGGCGTTCTTCCCTATGTGTAAGATCTCGCCGATTCGCAGCAGCGGGGAGAGGGTGGTGAAGGTTTGTTCGTCCGGGAATTCGTAGGTCGTGCTTCCGACCAGTCCGCTGATTTCGTGGGCGTGACCAGTGCGGGTACTCCGGCGCTGGCGGGTCAGCCAGGTGGTTCGCGACTCGGTGATCGTGACGGTATCCGCCAAAGTGCCCCATGCGGAGAAGTCCGGGCAGTCCCAGCGTTCTCCAAAAAACGTACATAATGTGCTCAGGCGGTCGCGGAGGCGGCGGATGATCACCCCCATCGGAGGACGATCCCGGATTTCCTGTGCCGGGATGCGTCTGCCATCCTCCCCGATGCCGCTGCCCGACTTCAGCAGGAGCGGCGTCAGGAATTTCAATTTCAACCGGGGCCGGGAAGGATCGCCTGATTGGGATGCAGGGCCCACTTGAGTTTCCGCTCGCCCCATCCGGGCGAGAATCCGCCGTCGAACGTCCGAATTCCCCGGAGCCGAAACCGATTCCACCGGCCAGGGCGGACTGATGATGTCTGTTGTCGTTATTGTTTTCCGAGGAAGTAAAACCGTGTTCGTCCCCGCAGTGAAAAGGACTTCATCCCCCGCTGGATGAGAGCTGTTGATCTGTTCGATTTGAAACGGAACCCGGTCTTTTCCCATGCCATCGTGCCCAAGACGGTCGAGCGTGCTCATGAAGTACGGAAGCTGTTCGATCGCTGTGCCGAACAGCATGAGTCGAAACGTCAGCCCCTCTTCCGTCACACGATCATCCGGGTGCAGCCCGGGAGGCTCGATGACGAAAGGGCGGGGCAAATCCTGTTGAAGTCGAAATTGCGTGGCATCTCCGGGGGGAGTCGGCATGAACAGCCGGCCATAAGCACAGTCCCGATACAGAACGCAATCCGGACAATGATGATCGAGCCATCCCTCCGGGCAGACCAGTTTTCGCAACGTGATGCCGAGCGCCCCGCGCAGGACGTTCGCCAGGATCGGCCCGGGAATCGATGTCGGTCGTTCCCAGCGAGTGCGAACTTCCAGCCGAACCACCTGGATCTCCGGGAGCCATCCGACAGGAATTTCAAGTTCCGTTAAGGAATATCCCCTCATGCCTATCAGCCACCTTCATGGAAGCCTGGAGTCGAATCATTCGACCCGTGCTTGGTTAAGTGTACATTTGTGATGTTATTGCAGATGATCGTCAAAGAGGGAATCTTCGAATCACCGAATTTTGATCCAAATTTCCGCTTCAAGAACATTCCATTCCAACGGCTCAATGGGTGAAAACCGTCGACGCCGGGAAGGGGAGGGGATCTGCTTGCGGAATGCCGGTTCTGTTCGAATCTTCCGACCGGCCTTATCCGATTTTCTTTTTGTCCCCAGGTTGTCGCCGCTTCTGACGTTGCTGAATCTTTTCCAGCGTGGACTGCTGTGGGAGCTGTCCTGATTGATTTCCGGAAAGTGTCGCCGGAGCTGTGGCCTGTTTTAGAATGGCTGCGGCTTCACGACGGATGTCCGCGCTGAGTTCCGCTGGGTGAAGCACTTCGCACTCGCTTCCCCAGGAGAGAACCCACCGCCGCACTTCGATCAATGATCGCAATGACATCTCCAGAATGACGCTCCCATCTGCCAACGATTCCAGATGCTGGGTCACGTGCCAGATTTTTTCACGGATGTATTTCGCTGCGGCCGGGGCAAATTTTAATCGGACTTTTTGCAACGGGCGGGTGCTTTCGGAGACAACTTTGAATGTGCCGTCAAAGAAATCCCCGATCTGAAAATCCGCGGGACGAGTGAATGTCTCGCCGGTCTGCTTCAGTCCGCGAATTCGTCCGGGGGAAAACATGCGCACTGCCTGCCGCTTGTGGCAGTAAGCCAGTAGATACCAGGAGCCGTCCACGCAGGCCAGATGATAGGGATCGACAATCCGTTCCGTTTCGGCATCGCGTGAGGCAGTCCAGTAACGAATGCATAATTGCCGGGAATGCAGCACGGCATCCGCCAGCTCTCGAAAAATATCAATATCATGCAGCGTGGTGACTGTCTGACGGAAGGACTGCATCTGATCCAGGGCCTGCCAGTGAAGTGAGACTTTATCCGGCAGAAATTCGCTGAGCTTCTGGATGGCCCGTTGCAAATCGTCCGCGTGCGAAGTCCCCTGCGCCATTTGCAAAGTCTGGCTGGCGAGAAAGAGGGCCACCAGTTCCCCTTCGGTGATGATCACCGCGGGGAGATGATATGTTTCTTCCGTATATTCCCATCCCTGTTGCTCTCGATTGAAATGAACGGGAGCATGATAAATGTCCCGAAGCATTTCCAGATCGCGGCGGATCGTTTTGACATCGACTTCGGCTTCCGCTGCCAGTTGGCTGGCAGTGGGATACCGCCTTTCTCGAAGATGACGATCAATGATCGACAAACGCCGGAGCGCCGGTCTTTTTGCAGTGAACATGCCCGCTCTTTCTCATAAAGGGACTCAAGGCGTTCCGCATCTCCTTATGCTGTTTCTTTCGACTGTTGAAGAATAATCGGATGGACTGGACATCGACGGGGAAGGGGACTCGACTTTTTTTAAAAAAATAAAAATCTCTCGTCCGAAAAGGTTTTCTACGAATTCTGATTCTTCCCGTAAGAATCGAATAAATTTTCTGGAGAACTCTGCGGGAACAAGAGTATGCTGAATGCGTCTCAATCGTTGTGGCAGTAATCTCACGGAAGACTGGCTCCCGCTCACGGACCGGGTAATCGTCCATCGTGAGGTCTTCATATGCCTGCTCGCTCGGAATGGAAAGGCTATCTTCAGGTTCATCAACTGAAGGTTCCCGTCAAGGCGTTCTCCGCGGCAAAGTCGCAACCCGATATCGTGCTCAACCAGTTGCATCGGGGCTGCGGAGAACGGATCCAACAGAAACGTTATTGCCCTGCGCACGGACCGGTCGAATCGGAAGCGATTATTTCGGGATATCGGATCGCGGACGACTGCTATCTTCCGCTGGATGCCGAAGATCTCGACCAGTTGCGTCCCGAAGCGGACAAGACGATTTCCGTGGAGTGCTTTGTCGATCAGCAGGCGATCGATCCAGTTTTTCATGCGGGCCGAACCCTTTATCTGGTTCCGGACGGGCCACCGGGACAACGCCCTTTTGGCGTGCTTCGCGAAGGAATGAAAGTCTCGGGACGACATGCGTTCTCGCGCATCGTCATGTCCCGCCGCGAGCTGCTGGTGCTGCTCCGGCCGTTTGGCCGCCTGATTGCCATGACCGTCGTCGAATACCCGCATCGCATCCGTGCGGCAGCGGATTACGAAAGTGAAGTTGCCTTGATGACTCCCGCTGACCGGGAACTCGAACTCATCGGGCAGCTGATCACCGCATTAACCGATCCCCACTTCGACCTGTCCCGGTATCGCGACCGATACCGGGATGAACTGAGTTCTCTGATTGAACGGCGGATCGCGGAGATGGACCTCACCGCCCCCGAGCCATTTTCCACTTCTAACGAAAATGGAGAAAATGGATACGGGAGTGACGAAGCCCTGGTGGCTCTCCTGCAAGCCAGTCTCTCCGCTGCGGGTGTCACGAATTGTTCTCCTCCGAATCTCACCAATGGCGTTCCCTGTTCATTCGACGAACGGGAACGAGACCAGAAACTGGCATAAGAGACCCTCTTCTTCAGATCCAATGGAAATGGAATCCACGCAAAAAAGCAGGGCCTGCTGGGCGGATCGCGGGAGACGGGGAATGATCCGCTGCGGTTCCAACCGGCTCCTGCCATGGTCGGTGTCGCCGGCTGCACCCGGACGGCCATCGTTGGCATGGAGCATCCTCACGATGCAGCCGACAAAGGACATGAACGGGACGGTCAGGAGATCTCCCGGACCACAATCCGGTTTTTCTGGACCTGGACCACGCTGACAGTTCGTCCTTCTTCGACAAAAGGACCGTCACTGACGACGTCGAGCAATTTGCCATCAATCCGGGCCTTTCCCGCTGGCCGGAGAATAGTCACCGTTTCTCCGGTCGCTCCCAGCAGAGCCATCTGTTCAGGAGAGAGTTCCGGTTTGAGGCGGGGTTCTCCAGAGGCGAATTCATGTCCAGGGGCCATGAGGACCATGTCTTTCAGAAAGGGGATCCGGTGCAGGTTCCGACTGATCATTGCGGAGGCAATGATCACCACCACCATGGATGCGGCAAAAGTGACGAATGTTTTTCCGGCGCGGGCCATGTCATATTCAAGGCTGAGTCCGGTAAACGTCTGGCTGGCCATAATGAGCGCCCCCAGCACCAGCAGGATGCCGGAAACGCCGAAGACCCCAAACCCCGGAACCACGAACAACTCCATGGCCAGGCACCCGATTCCAACAGCAAACAGCGCCAGTTCCAGATTCCCGGCGGTCCCTCCCATCACCTTGCTCCAGAAGAAAATCGCAAAAGCCAGCGCGCTCAGAATTCCGAAGAACCCGGTCATTGTCGCCAGTTCAATATAGATGCAGACAATCGCCACGAAAAACAGAAATCCGGCCACCGCCTGGTGATTCAGGTTGAATACGAGGGTATCGACCCAGGTTCGGCCAATCGTCCGAAATTTCAGGTCGCTGGGAATCCCGAGTCGCTGGCGAAGTTCGGTCAGATCACGGACGGGACGTTCGGCGATCAGAAGCTGATGGGCTCGTTCTCCATTGACTGTAATGGCGATTCCCGCACGAGATTCCGGAACCATCGGACCGGGAATCCATTCATCCTGTTTCTGGGCCATTTCCGCTGCCGAGAGATACCATTTTCTTCCGGTGTTTTTCTGGGTGGCCTGAAACACTTCCAGATCCTTATCGGCAAATCCTTCGATAATGGCCGTGGGACGATTTTTCTGTTCCGCCAGGCTCCGCAATAATTCCAGCTCGATGCTCAGCACTTTTTCTTCCGCCCGCACGATCATCGGCCCCATCAGGTTGATGGGAATGGCATCGCCGATTTTCGCATTCGGCGCCATATAAATTTCATCGCACGCCACCGCCAGAATCGCCCCCCCGCTGATCGCTTCCCGGGGAATATAGGCAACGGTTTTGATGTTTTTCTCGCTGAGATGGGCGATTGTCTGGGAGAGATCGGCACAGACCGAAAGCAGCCCCCCCGGGGAATCAATTTCAAAAATTATCATCGTCGCACCGGAATGCACTGCCCGGTCAATCTGCCGCTGCGCGAAGGATTCGAAGACTTCGTCAATGACGTCGTGCATTTCGATAAAGGCGACTTTTCTGATCTCTTCCGCGGGAGCCAGTTCTTTCAGTGAATCGAGGGTCAGGCCATATCCTTCCACCAGATGCCCCCGGCTTTCCGCTGTCCGCAGTGCCAGAATGTCCCGCTCCCGCGCCAGTGTTGCTGAAATCAGTCCGGGAGTTCCCGATTCGCTGATGACTTTCGATTCCAGAATCACGGTTCCCCGTTGTTGCAATGCGCGGGCTTCATCTTCGGTGGCCAGCTGGCTTTCCTTCTGGCCGGGGGTCTTTTCGATGGTGAGCTGGACCAGTGACAGGGCAGGATCCATCATGGCGGCTGCCAGCGCGGGAGTCACACGGACGTTGCGGCGGCGATTGACGATACTTTTCACTATCGCCTGCTGATCTTCCGGAACCGCTTTGCCGTTCCCCATGTCTCCCAGGGAAGCGGAGGGCGACATCACGATGTTCTGGCAGGCAAGCGCCACCAGCACGTTATTTCCGGTCACGGTTTCAGGGATCCAGGCCACCGTTGTCGTGTTGTCAAACGGTTTTTCCGTCAGGAAATCAGCAAGTGCGTAGCAGTTGTGAAATGGACTCGTCCCGGGATGAATCTCCAATATGACGTAAGCATGCCGGTTTTCCCGGACGGCAAGATCCTCCGTTTCCAGCAATGTCCGTCGCACCTGCCCCAGCGTGTCGTCCCCGATGGGACTGTTCACCGTGATGATCCGCACCAGGTCCAACGGCTTTTTCGCGTCCTCAGCGTTGTCAGCCGCAAAGACGGAAATCGTTCCGTATAAAACGATCCAGAAATAGTGTGCCGCCAGTCTCCACGGAGTTTTCCTCCCGAATCGCCCGGGACGTTGAAGGCTGACCGGGACAGAAGATTGTCCATTGGATTCGCAGCAGGACATCACGACTGGCACTCCTTGAAATTTGCTCGGGCCGGTGAGAACCAGTTCAGTCCTGGCTGACCGTGGTTGATTCTCGCCTCTTGCTCACGAAGAGACATGGATGTCCGGTCTCCTGTTTGAATGTTCGACCATCCGTGTCCAATTTTAACAGACGACACGATCCCGGGAGCAAGTCCCTTGGCTGCAAACGGACAGAATTCTCCCAGCGTTCAAGAATTTTGGGAAAACCGGAAGCTCTTGATTGCGACTGGAACAAACCAGAACGCGGGAAGTTTTCAGCAGAGAGAGAACGAGGAGTCCCGGGCAAACGCCCGCTGTTCATTCTCTGAATAGAGAAACAGCACCAGCGGACAATCGTCCTTCTCCGCTTTTTCACCTCGTTGAATTCCTTACCTTTTCGAATACTGTTTGACCATCTGCGCGGCCCGCTGGCGGATCAATTGTTGCAATGCAGGCGGCCCCAGAACCTTGGCCTGATCGCCATAAGACAGAATCCACCAGGAAATCTCGTGGATACCATCAACGGTGACGGTAAAGTCCAGCGTCCCATCGTCATTCCAGCTCGTTTTCTGGGTCGGATGCCAGCAGACTTCGGCCACATTTTCCGCGACAAGGGGTTGGAACCGAATTTGAATGACCGTTCTGGCACGCGGTTCCCGGACAAGGCTCCAGGCGTTTCCAAAGTAGTTTTTCAACGAAAACCGGGGCGGAATCTGGTAACTGTCGGATGTCAGTTCTGAACGAAGAATTCGTCCGAGATGAAAAATCCGAACGCTGCGGTGCAGCGAAGAACGTCCAATGACATACCAGGTATGACGGCGAAACAGCAACCGGTACGGACTGAGAAGTGTCAGGAGATCCTTCTTCTCCGCGAGGCTGTGATACCAGATTCGGATTTTGCACCGATCGGTCAGGCAGCGCAGGATCCGTTCGTAATGGAGTTCCGCTCCGGAGAGATCGGCCTGCGGCTCCATCTCAACTTGAACGGTATGTGCCAGTTCGCTCGCAAAAGGCCCGAGATGGCTGGGAAGATTGCTTTGAAGTTTCAAGGCGGCATCGCGGGCCGCATCCTGAAATGGAATTCCCCGTTCGGGCGCAGCGGCATTCTCCGCCAGGACCAGCAACGAAAGTGTTTCCGCCAGTGTCAGGTTCATCGGCGGCAGCAGGGAATGGGAGGAAATCCAGTATCCCTGTTGAGCGGCATCATACAGGACCGGAATCCCGGCTTCCTGAAGCATCTTGATGTCGCGGAAAACGGTTCGACGGCTGACGTCGCACAGCCTCGCAAGTTCCGCGGTGGAATGGGGCCGCCCCGATTGCAGACGTTCCAGGAGCTGAAGCATCCGTCTGATTTTTCCAATGGAACTCATCACGAAACCTGTTTGTCAGCACAGATCCGGAGTGAACGTTGCCTCCAGCATTTTCTGTTTCACAGGTTAAATGGTTGCAGGCCTCCGTACCACTTGCATTCACGACAGGGCCGGGGCACGAGATCGAAATTCGATTCCCGGGAAGCATCTTCCGCAGAACACCAATGACTCGGATTACCAGACAATATTCACATTTCGACTGACCGGTCCCGGCGTATACCAGGGGCGTCGATAGCTGTAGTACGGGAACCGGGGATGCTCTCCTCCCGCAGGTCCTGTATGGAAATACGGGATGACATTCGGAACCGTGGCAAAGCTGTTGTATTGCGGTCCCCCCGGCAGGCTATACGCGCCATATTGCCCGTACGGACCGGGTTGGACTGGTTGGCCATATGGGACGGGGGTGAACTGGTTCGGAACTGCCGAGGGAAATCCAGGTCCGAAGCCGTTCATGGAACCCTGGGAATCAGGGATCGGGCTGACTTGCCGGCCCGGAACGGGAATTGCCGGTTGGTTTTCGGGAATCGGCTGGGGAACTGCCTGGTTGGGTGAGACGGCAGGAGTCGTTGCTGAAGGAACCGGCAGGGGAGGGATGGGCGCTGGAGTCGTTTTCTGCTGCGCGGGATTTGTCGGTGCTGATTCCGGAACCGGGCCGATTTTCGACGGAATGGGAACGTGAGGAGTCGGCGGAGCGGGAATCGCCGGAACAGTGGCGGTCGGAGGGATTGTGTCTCCCGTGGGAGCGGGAGGAATCAAGGGATCGGCAGCGGACAGCAGTTGTGTTCCGGCAAAAAACAGGGCGCCGATGGACAGGATCCGTGGCAGCATGAAATTCTCCTGGTCTCAATTTGAAAATGGCACTATGAGCTGGCTCTGGGGCTTTTGGCGGACATGACAGCTGGAAACGGATGGCACGCGAGCACGCGGTCAACACTCGGAAACCTGCCCAAACAGAGTGCGAATCAAGATTAAAAGGTCCCCCCGACCGTTGAGCAGTCAACTTCAGTCAATTCGCCAAATTTAGTGGGAAGGAAGGGCAGGCAGTGTGGCTGTATCGAAAAGTCCTCCCGGTCGCAATTTTTCGACACAACTCCCCTCAATTTTGCGGAAACCATTGTAATTTCCATAGTTCGACCGATTTCGTGTCGATCAATGGCGAAGAGAACCCGGCCCTGCCGGTTTGTTCCGGTCGAAACCAGTATGATTGATACTCCCCAGGATTCTCATGGCTGAGAGAATTTGGAACATTTGCCGTCCAGGCAAGTGGAGTAGAAACGACGGGAGAGTGATCCCGCACACCGGCCAGTTCACGTCCAGACGCGATGGAATTCATGACAAATGCGTCGCGGAACCCGGAATGATTGCGGATGATGGGGACGTCCAGGGCTTCGAAGAAGGAACTGACATGATGAAGTATGGATCGCTGGCCCTGCTGGGATGGGGATTGTTCTCAGCCGCCGCACACGCCCAGGATGCCACGTTCGTCCCGGAAGCGACTCAGGATGTCGGATACGGGGGAATGTATAACAGCCCCGCTTCCATCGGCAGCGGAGAACCGTTGTTTCGTTATGACGACCAGGAACGCTGGAAGCATGGCTGGATCCGAAACATGCCCTATTATGAGGGGTATCATTCGTTTCGTCCTTATAATTATCACCACGTCTTCAGCCAGGCCCAGACCAGCGCCGGTTGGGGAATGCCCGCCACGATGCCCTATTCTCAGCAATTCTGGCATCGGTACGAAGGGATGACGGATCTGTCACGGGGAGACCATTCACCGGTGGCTCCCTATGTGCCGCCGCCCGAACAGTTCAATCATTATCCCAAACCGTTGTGGGAAGGCCATCCGGCGCCATCCCCCTCTCCAGTGCCGGCCCGTCCGGAAACAAGTCTTCCGCTTCCTCCGGAACCGGTCACCGGGCAAGTCTCCCCATCGTCTTCATTCCCGCGTCCCAGTTATGTTTCCACGGAAATCCTGCCCACCCAGGCGAGCAGCCCGCAGGCTGCTTCAGAACCAGTCCCGCTCCAGGTTCCCTATTGAACAAAGAAACGCGAATGTCCCGTCACGATCGTATTGACTGTTCTGAAGGGTCCCGGCATTCCTCTTTTTCCTCTTTCTGGATGGGTTTGCCTCTGCAATTTGATCATCGGCATGGATTTTCTATGGAAAATGCCTCTTGACGACTCTCGACAGGTCCAATGGATTGAATAATCATCCATTGAAATTGGTGGGCCAACCCCTGAAAGGAATTTTTCATCCACTGAATGTCAGTATTACCGGGAGGCCTGACGTTTTATGGCGAATCTGGAAACACGTCGAGTTGCTGAACTCGATTGCCAATTCATCACCAGTGAAAAGACGCCCCTGTTCAGCGTCGTTCTTTGCCACGGTTTCGGAGCTCCCGGCGATGATCTGGTTCCGGTGGGGGCTCAACTGTTGACCCAATTCCCGGAACTGCTTGATCAAGTCCAGTTCGTTTTTCCGGCAGCCCCTCTGACGCTGGATGCCATTGGCCTTCCCGGCGGAAGAGCATGGTGGCCACTGGATATTGATCGCCTGAACCTCGTGGTGCAGAAACGCGATTACAGTGCGTTTCGCAAACATCTTCCTCCCCAGTTGCCTGCGGCCCGGCATCAACTGCTGCAACTGATCCGGGAGATCCAGAAAACTGCTGACCAGTCTCCGGATCGCATTTTGCTGGGTGGGTTTTCCCAGGGGGCGATGCTGGCAACGGACGTCGCTTTGCAATTGGAGACGCCGCCCGCTGGACTGATTGTCTGGTCCGGGACGCTGCTCGATGAAGAGGAATGGACCGCGCGGGCCTCCCGGCTGGCGAACACCCCCGTTATCCAAAGTCATGGTCGCGAAGATGAAATTCTTCCCTATGAGGCGGCCCTGTGGTTAAAAGAACTCTTCGTCGCGGCCCAAGCCCATGTGAATTTCATCGGTTTTCGCGGCCCCCATACCATTCCGAAAGAAGCCGTGAGCGCAGTCGGCCAGTTGCTGCAACGACTGCTCGGTGTCATTGAATAGAAGAAAAAAACGGGAAAAGAATCACGATCGGGCCTTCTTCATCCTCCAGCATAGTGTTTCAGTAGGCGGCGAAATTCCGTCGCGAATGCCGCCGACGAAAACCTTGCTTCCGCTGACTGCCGGGCGTTTCGTGCCATTTGCCAGCGATGGCCCAGCGAGAGAGAATCCAGTGCCGTGCTGAACTCGTCGACCGTCTGGCATAAGTAGCCTGTCTTGCCATGCTCAATCTGCTCCCGAAAGCCCCCCTTCCCGTCCACGATCGGGAGACATCCAGCCAACATCGCTTCCGCAGCGGTCCGTCCAAATGATTCCGTGAGCGTGGGATGATGATAGAGTAACACGTGCCATCGGCGGAAATGACGCTGAGCACCCCATCCAGCGGGATGAAATCGAGCTCGTCCACGGCAGGCAACTTGAAGTGGCGACTGCATGGCTGCCGGACATCCCACAAATTCCCAGCGAATCCGGGAATGCCGATCCGCCAGTTGAGCATAGAATAAGAGAGTCTCCGGCGGCCATTTTTTCAACTGGGGAGTGCAAAGCCTCCCCACCGTCAACACATCATCCAGATGCCGCGTCTCCACAAAATGGGAACCGCTGTCCCAGCAGGAGGAGGCCGGAACCGGTTGATAGAGAATTTCGGCCTGCTGGGGAAGTTGCTGTTGCAGCCACTGAGAACAGGCCACGGTCCAGTCTGCGGCCGCATGAGTACCGCGAGAGTGGCAATACTGCAAGCACAGGCAGGAACGGATCGGTCCGACATGTGCGGAAGATGTATTGTGCAGAATGAGAAAATCGGGATTGCACGGACTCAGGATCTCGTCGTCCACACGCCGCACGAACCGCGTTGGAACCGGCCAGAACGCTTTCCGGGTTTCCGACGAGGGGGAACTTAAAAAAAGAACTTCATGGCGGCATTCCGGAAACGCCCGCGTAATGGACCAGGCGCAGGCTGCGGTTCCTCCGCAAATGGAGCCCACGTTACAAACCTGCACAATGTTCATGATAAAAACGTTCGTTCAGGGACGGATAAGGAAGAACGGGAAATCCACATGTCCGGAAGCGCTGCTCAACGGCAGTCTGGAATCACACTTTTTTTCCCTTCACTCCAGCCGCCATTTCTCACGAAAGCGGTTTCTGTCTCGGCGCCACTCGGCGGAACGCGCGGGTAATTCTTTCGTGGAGCGATGTCCCAGATGTTTCAACGGAAGGGGGGAACAGCCAGCCAGAGCGGCCGCCGATTGATGTCGCAGCCGCAGTTGCAGATCCGTATCCGAAAAATACAGGCGGAATCGCTCATCAAAGCCACCGGCGCCGCGAAATGTTTCCGCCCGCAGTGCCATGCACCAACCGGACAGAACCGCTGAATATTCCATCGGCAACTCCCGCTCCCGGCGGAATTCCGGAGCGGTCATCAGGGCCGTTCTCTCCCGCAACGGGGCAATCAGGGATTCCATCCAGGCGGCGGTGGAGAACGTATCATTGTTCAGGAAAATCAGGATCGATCCCCGGGCCTGCCGGGCTCCCACATTCCAGGCGGCGGTCACTCCGCACCGGCGAGGCAGATGGATCAGGGAGACGTTTCGATTTTGGAGCGCGTGCAGGTTTCGCAATTCCGGAAATGGACTGCCATCGTCGATCACCAGAATTTCCAGCGAGCCTGGATGACTTTCCTGATGACATTCCAGCAGGGATTTCACAGCCTGTTGCGTTAAGGAACTGTGTCGATGCTGCGGAATAATGATGGAGATTTCCGGCATGGGCGAAGTTGTTGTTCCAGTGAAAGATTCCGGGGGGACGGCCACACATTCCAAAGTGTCCGCTCTTCGCCCATGACAAGAAGTTGCGCGCGTCGCCAAAGGTCAAGGAAATCGAGCTGGAAGCTCACATGGGGATCCGCGGTCAATTCGGTCCCTCAGCATTGCCACGACCGTTACAGACGCGGGAATTCCTACGGCCCTCCCGGGAATCCGGACTTCCGCGCTTGCGATTGCTGTTGATGGGAAGTTACCGTGGAAGACTTCAATTCCATCCTCAGCGTCATTGTGAATCGCCCTGTGGCTGGAATCGTGTGGTCATCGAGTCTTTCTGGTCAGCCCGGAATGCACAACGGATTGCGGGTCATTTGTTTTATCCGTCACACTCTGGTTACTTCATGAATCGTTGCCTGACTCCGGATTTTCGCAGACATTTTCTGGTTGTGCTCAGCCTTCTCCTGTCAGGCACCCCCTTGATGGGACAGACAACGGATCCGAAGAAGAAAGAGAAAGAAAAGGAACGCCCTCCAGCTTATCTCACTCCGGAAGAAGCGGGACGGGATTATCAGCTTCAGGGAGAATACCGGGGCTGGCAGCGAAGTCTGGCAACGTCGCGCAGCAGCCGTTCCATTGGACTCCAGGTGATGGCCCTGGGGAATAACCAGTTTGCCGCCACGAAATATTACGACGGCCTTCCCGGATCCGGATGGAAGGATCATCAGCGGTTTGAATACACCGGCACTGTGTCGGGAGACATCGTCCGCCTGCAAAGTCTCGACTATACAATTGAAGTTGACGGCACCCGGGGAATGATTTTCTCGCGGGACGGCGTCCGTTGTGGAGAACTTCAAAAAGTATATCGCGTCAGCCCCACCATGGGGGCCATCCCGCCGGAAGGGGCCGTTGTTTTGTTCTCAGGCAAGCCGACAGACCAGTTCGTCGATGCCCAGATCACCGACAATGGCCTGTTGCGTGAAGGAACACAGACGGCACAGTCGTTTGGAGACATGCGGCTTCATGCGGAGTTCATGCTGCCATTCAAGCCGGCCGGACGGGACCAGGACCGTGGCAACAGCGGCTTTTATCTGCAAGGCCGTTACGAAGTCCAGGTCCTTGATTCCTTCGGATTGAAGGGAATTGAGAACCAGTGCGGGGCGATTTATCGCACCAAACGCCCCGACGTGAATATGTGCTTTCCCCCGTTGAGCTGGCAGACGTACGATATTGACTTCACCATGCCGAAGTATGACGCCGATGGAAAAAAGATCTCCAACATGCAGATCACCATCTGGCAGAATGGCGTGCTGGTGCAGAATCATGCCAGCATCCCGAACAAGACCGGAGCCGGATTGAAAGAAGGCCCCGAACCGCTCCCCACGAAGTTGCAGGATCACAACAATCCGGTCCTCTACCGGAACATCTGGTTGATTCCCAAGACCGCCGAAACGATCTCATCGTCCAGCTGGGTGAAGCTCCCCTTGTCCGGTCCCCCCACGCCGATGCGGGTCTATTCCCCGCCCGGCCTGTTCGCTGTTGACACCACGGGACAGTTCGTACTCAGATCTTCCTGCCCTGTTCCTTAATTTGTTGCCGCTGCTTTCCCGCAAGATAAATTTTTCTGCAAAACAGCGTCATGCATTCGGAACAACATCAACGCAAGCCTGAAACAGGAATATCACACGGTTTCTTACGCCAGCTCTTTCCATAACTCATTAAGCCGTTTTTCCGAAACGCTGACGGCTGTCCGCAAGTGCTGGGCGAACAGCGAAACGCGAAACTCCTCAAGGAGAAAGCGAAAGTCCACCAGTTTCGGAAAGGAAATCCAATCGTCTCCCAATTGACCGCAGGCGTGTTCCATGCGGCGAAGATGCGGGGCGATCTGTTCCTGAAATTTCCGGTCTTTTTGAAATCCACCCGTTGTCGCTTTTTCGAACCGGTGCCGCATCGCCTGAAGATAGCGGGGATAATGCTGAAACCAGTTCATGGGAACTGCTGCTGGAAATCCTGGAAAGACGAGCGACAGATATTGTTGCTGCAAATCGCGAATGAGCGGAACCAGGGCGGGAGGATGTTTTCGCTCGACCAGCCTGCGAATCTGTCCCGCTTCATTCAGTAACGGTTCCAGGACAGCCGCCACATCCTGGGCGGCGATGGAAATCAGCCCGCGTGCCTGTTTGAGCCGTTGATTCCATTCCGTTTCCGAACGGGGAATGGCATTGTCTCGAAACAGGGCCGATTCCGCCAGGCGCCATGCAAGATGCCGGCGAAATTGTTTTCCGTCCGGAAGGGCCAGGGCCTGCACGGAGATCTGATCCATTCTGGGCAGATGTTTGACCTGTTCAGTAATTTTCTTTTCATCGCTCAAGAGGAACAATCGGACCAGTGCGCGGCGTGTTGCGCTTCGTGCGCGTTGGGGAGTATCAGCCAGTTGCAGGGCGATTCCATTGTCTTCCGCAACCAGCATCGGAAAAGCGACCACCGTCACTCCATTGCGGACAAGTTCCACCTGCTCCGGCAATGTGCCAAAATTCCAGGACGTCATTCCCGACTTCTGCCATTTCTGATCGGAAATCTGTTGCACTGCCCGGGAATGTTGTTGCTGCTGTCGGGATTTCAATTCTTGCAAGTCCCGGCCACTCGCCAGTATCTTTCCGTTCTGATCCATGACCCGGACGTTGAATTTCAGATGCTCGGGAATTCGAGCGGCTTCGAAGGCTTCCACGGGAACATATTCGCCGGACCGCTGGCGAAGTCCCTCAGCGAGTTTCGTCAGCAGATCTCCTTTTCCATATTCCAGCGTCCGGGCCAGTTCCGCGGCTGTTTCCGGAATGGGAACAAACAGAATACGAAGTTGCTTGGGAAGCGTTTTGATCAGGGCGGTGATTTTCTCTTCCAGAAGTCCAGGAACGAGCCAGGCCAGATTTTCGGCGGAAAGTTGATTCAGTCCTTCCGGTGGAACAATGAGTGTCACTCCATCATCGGCACTGCCGGGTTCCAGATGATATTCGACCGGAAGTTGCATGGTGCCGATTTTCAACTGATCCGGGAAAGCAGCCGGCCGCGGTGCCGCATCCTCGTCCGCAATCAGATCTTCACGAGACATCCAGAGTAACCGGGGATGCTGGGCTTCGATCTGTTTCCGCCATCTTTCAAACAGCGGTCCGTCAAAGACGTCGGCGGGAACCCGTTGATTGTAAAAGTCATATTCAGCAGCTTCACCGAGAAAGCGGACTCCCTGACGCACCTTGGCCTGCCAGTCCGCCAGTTCCTGTTTTAATCGGGCATTCTGTTTGAAAAATTCTCCCGGTGTTTCGAAGTCTCCTTCTACCAGGGCGTGTTGAAGAAACATTTCCCGGCTGAGCCTGGAATCGACATGTCCGTATCGGCATTCACGCCGGGGGACAATCGGCAGGCCGAACAGCAGGACTTTCTCGAAGGCTTTCACGGACGCACTCCTGGAATCCCAGTGAGGTTCGCTGTACGTTTTTTTCAGGAGATGTCCCGCCAGGCGTTCCACCCATTGCGGTTGAATGGGAGCCACCATGCGGGCAAATCGGCGAGTGGTCTCCACCAGTTCGCCCGCCATGATCCATTTGGGTTTGCTGGAGACAGCCACCGATCCGGGCCAGATAAAGAATTTTTGCCCTCCCGCCCCGGTATATTCGCCACTTTCGCTTCGCTGGGCGATGTTGGCCAGCACGCCGGAAAGAATCGCCCGATGAACGGCATCTTCCTGGTTTCGGCGGGGAGTCGGTTTGATGCCATGATCAATAACAATCTCACGAAGTTGCCGGTGCAGCTCTTTCCATTCCCGCATCCGGTTGTACGAGAGAAAGTTTTGCAGACAGGCTTTTCGCAGCTTGCTGCTGGAGAGTTTTTCTTCCAGATCTGAATAGAAATCCCAGAGTTTCAGCAATGACATGAAGTCGGAACGTTCATGACGAAACTGCTGGTGGGCGGTATCGGCAGCCTGCTGCTTGTCCAGCGGACGGTCGCGGGGATCACGCTGTTCCAGCGCGGAGGCAATGATCAAGAGTTCCTCGAGGCACTGCTCATCTTCGGCGGCGAGAATCATGCGGGCAATGCGGGGATCGACCGGCAACCGGGCCATGGCCCGGCCAGTCTCCGTCAGTTCTTCCCGTTCATCAATGGCATTCAGTTCAAAGAGAATCTTCAGCCCGGCGCGGACCGCACCAGGGGTGGGAGGTTCCAGAAACGGAAATTCGCCGACCTTTCCGAGTTTCAGCGCCTTCATCTGCAAGAGGACCGAGGCCAGGTTGGTCCGCTGAATTTCCGGGGCGGTATAAGCATCCCGGCTGGAGAAGTCTTCCGCTGAATAAAGCCGGACGCAGACCCCCGGCCCGATGCGTCCGCATCGTCCCGCACGTTGATTGGCGGATGCCTGGGAAATTGGCTCCACGGGAAGCCGTTGTACCTGGGACACCGTTGAAAACCGGCTGATGCGGGCGGTTCCCGGGTCGACAACAGATGTGATTCCCGGAACCGTCAGCGACGATTCCGCCACATTCGTGGCAATCACGATCCGCTGCCCGGAATGCCCTTCAAAAACGCGGTGTTGTTCCCGTTCGGAAAGACGGCCGAACAATGGCAAAATCTCGATCGGATGTCCCGGTCCGCCCAATTGACGCCCTTGCAGCACCCGGGCCGTTTCGCGGATGTCCCGCTCCGTCGGCATAAAAACGAGAATGTCCCCGGGTGATTCCCGGATCAATTCTTCACAGGCATCGGCAGTGGCTCGTTGCCAGTCCACTTCTTCTCCCTGTTCGCTCGCCGGAGGCCGATAGCGAATCTCCACCGGATAAGTTCGTCCGGAAACCTGAATGACCGGAGCGGGATGATCATTCGTCCCTAAAAAACAGGCGAACCGGTCCGCATCGATCGTGGCGGACGTGATGATCACCCGCAGTTCCGGACGGCTGGGGAGGAGGCGTTTCAGGTATCCCAGCAGGAAATCGATATTCAGCGAACGTTCGTGCGCTTCATCGATGATGATCGTGTCGTACTGGTTGAGAAAACGGTCCGACTGTGTTTCCGCCAGCAGGATGCCATCGGTCATCAGTTTAATCAGCGTGCGGGGCGAAGAGGTGTCCGTAAACCGGATCTTGAAGGCGACCGCCTCCCCGCGGCGGGTGCCGAGTTCTTCCGACACCCGATCCGCAACGCTCCGGGCCGCGATTCGCCGAGGTTGTGTGTGCCCGATCATTCCCGCAATCCCACGGCCTGCTTCCAGGCAGATTTTGGGCAACTGCGTCGATTTCCCCGAACCGGTCTCTCCGCAGACCACAAGCACCTGATGTGCATGGAGAGCTTCAATAATCTCCTGCCGCTTGTCGAAAATCGGCAGTTGATTGTCGTATTTGAATGACGGCAGCGTTTCCGCACGACGACGAAAACGGGTTTCAGAGGCCTCCAGTTCCGCCAGCAACCGGGACAGGCTGCGATCGAACGGCTGATTTTTCCGCTGAAAATGTTCGATGCTGGAAAGAGACTGACGAAGCCGCCATTGATCCCGGAGCATCGTCCGTTCAATTCGATCCGCCAGTTCCTGGAGAGTGGGAAATTTCGTTTCAGTCATGACCGGAACAGTTTACATGACTTTGCTTAAGGAATTCACTGCCACGGAGTTCAATGTCCGTTTGTTGTCCGGATTTTCGGCAGCAGCGTTGCATTCCTGTTGCCGGGAGTGGAAACCTGGTTCGAAGTGGAAGCCGTGAGCATGTTGGATGACATCGCAGAAGATGCTCCATGGCGGCGGAATTGGGAACGGGATCTCCTGAACCGCGAGCCACTTTGCACCGCCGGGATTTTGGCGGGAAATTCAAGCGGAACGGGTCTGGTGCGTATGTCCATCATAGGAGAAGACGGTCGGCTTATCGTCGATGACCGTGGCGATGTGAACCGGGCGGCCCCAGATGGTCTGCAAATTGGCCAGGGTGGCGGTCGCATAGTCCTGCTTGAGCTCGACTCCCTGGTAATCATGCTGCAAATAGAGTTCTCCCCGGTTGGCGTAGTTTCCATCCTTCACATAAATAAACGGCCGACCGTGGTTGGTAAGACTGGCCAGCAACTGCTTCTTAATCGCCTGGAATTCCCGCGAGGCAATTTCGTAATTTCCGCTGTTTTCGTTATAGGCGAACGAAAACATCCTGTGTTTGCGGCAGAATTCTTCGGTCAGATAGGCATCGATAAATGTCAGATCGTTGTGAATGCGACGGACTTCGAAAATTTTCTGGCGTCCGAGGCCGAGTTGCCTGTCCCAGCGACGGCGGGCATCTTCGTGATCGCACTCGTCCCATTCCGGTCCAAAACGGCCTTTATTCCAGCGTTCTTCGATATCGCGAAACAACTCAATGCCTACCTTGTATGGATTGAGCCGCTGCGGGCTCATGGCCATTGTTCCGGAGTGGTGATCGGCATAGTCGACGACCTCGGCATCGGTCAGGCCGTGCCGGGTCATCATGGTGGAATGCCAGTAGCTGGCCCAACCCTCATTCATGATTTTTGTCTGCCCCTGGGGAGCGAAGTAGTAGGCTTCATCCCGGATCATGGCCAGGATGTCGTGCTGCCATTCCTTAAGCGGAGCATATTGCAGGAGAAACAAGAGGACATCCCGTTGCGGTTGTTCCGGAAATGATCGCGCTGCTTCGCGGGCCAGTTGAACTTCTTCCCGCTGCTGCCGCTCGCGTTCCAGGACATCCGGCGGATTGATGTAGGGATCCATGTAGTCCTTGGAAGAGAATTTCCCCTTTTCTTCGGGCCATTCCCGCTTTGCGCCGGATGGTTTTCGTTCGGGCTGTGGATGTTCTTCGAGAGGTTGATCGCTGTCATTTCGGCGAATAAAGGGAGAATGAGGATCGATCAGGTTTTCCAGCGACAGACAGGCATCAATAAACCGTTCGACCGTTTCATAGCCAACGCGGTCAATGTACCGGTTCACGCGGGCGGCATGATTGGCCATCTGATCAAGCATTTTTCGATTCGTTTTGGAGAACCAGGCATTGTTCTTAAAGAAATCGCAATGCCCATAGACATGGGCAATGACCAGTTTCTGGTCGGTAATGGCATTGGCGGAAAGCAGGTAGGCGTAGCAGGGATCGGTATTGATCACCATCTCGTAAATTTTCGAGAGCCCATACGAATAGCTTTTCAGCAATTCGTCATATTCCGCGCCAAACCGCCAATGAGGATAGCGGATGGGAAAGCCGCCATAAGCCGCGAACATGCTGAGTTCTTCGTAGTCCAGCATTTCAAAAATGGTTTCGAAAACGTCCAGTCCATAGGACCGGGCGATCTCCTCCATTTTCAGCTGAATATCGCGGATTTCCGCGGGCAAGGCCCGATGAGTGGTCACAGGCATTTCTGCTCCGGAAGGCATGGGCTGGCCACCCTGATCCGCCAGCCTGGAAGAATGATTCTCCTTATACTGGCCTGCGCTCCGGAAGGGACAACTCCCGGAAAGCGGACGACAACAATGTCGTTCTCAGGGATTCGGCCATCCAAAGAACAAGTACGAGTGTTGAAATTCTACGGCGTTGTGGTCCCCCTCCCTAGAGGACTTTTTCCGAAACCGGACATTTCGGCACTCTCCAGGGCGGAAGTTCCACACCGGGAAGCGGCTTCCCGTCTTGCTGGAGGGGGAGCCCAATCCCTACAATCGGTTGCTGGAGGAAGAACCACTCTCTCCTGGCAGCTTTCCAAACGTGGGCAGCAGATTCATGATCCTGCTGGCGACGTGCTCCACCAATTCAAGATTGAATCACTCCTGGCGGGATAACCCGACTGACTGAAATTTTCTGGCATAGGGATGGCCGAATGCAGACTCGATTTGCTCGTGAACGAAAATGGTTTGCCGGAATGATGCTGGCAATGCTGGCAGCTCTCTGGATGGGAGGGACTTCCATTTCCGCCGCTGCGGACGCCCCGAAACAGAAATCCGAAGAGGCCCAGGACAAAAAGGCCGACGCCCCCAAATCTCCTCCCGATCAGAAGGACGTCGATAAAAAAGAGACGGACGATTCTGATGCCGTCAAAAAGAAACCGGTCGAAAAGAAATCCGGCCAGAAGAACAGCGACGAAAGTCAGGACGCTTCAGAGGATCCCGATAAGGCCGCTTCCGGCGAAGATTATTTTGAACTGATGCGGGTGTTTGTCGATACGTTTCAGGAAATCGACCAGAATTATGTGAAGGAAGTCGATCGCCGGAAGTTGATCAATGCTGCGGTGCGGGGAATGCTCGCGGAACTGGATCCCTATTCAGACTATATTGCCCCGGACGATCTGGAACACTTCACCGAAGCAATCTCGCAGGAATTTGGCGGCGTGGGCATTCACGTGAACTGGGACAGCAGCAGCCGGGCGATCGAAATTGTCATTCCGCTTCCCGGCAGCCCCGCCTATAAGGCAGGGTTAAAAGCGGGAGACCGGATTGTGGAAATCAACGGCAAACTGGTCAAGGAATTTCCGGTCCAGCGGGAACTTGACACGGCTGTGGAAATGCTGCGTGGAAAACCGGGCGAGAAAGTTGAACTCGGAATTCAGCATCCCGGTTCCAAAGAAGTCGATAAAATCTCTTTGAAACGGGAAATGATTCAGCTCGACACCGTTCTGGGAGATACGCATCACGAGGATGGAACGTGGGAACTGATGCTGGATGACAAGGAAAAAATTGGCTACATCCGGCTGACGCACTTCACCAGCCGCAGCGCAGGAGAAATGCGGGAAGCGCTGAAGTCGCTGAAAAAACGGGGCATGAAAGGATTGATCCTGGACCTGCGCTACAATCCCGGAGGGCTCCTGGAAGCCGCGGTTGATATTGCGGACATGTTTATCAGCGAGGGCCTGATTGTCAGCACGGACGGCCGCAACAGTGCCCATCGTACCTGGAGTGCCAAGTCCTTCGGCACGTTCACCGGATTTCCCATTGCGGTGATCGTCAATCATTACAGTGCCTCGGCCAGTGAAATTCTCAGTGCCTGCTTGCAGGATCACCAGCGGGCGGTCGTCGTCGGGGAACGAAGCTGGGGCAAAGGAAGCGTCCAGGATGTGATTGACCTGGAAGATGGCAAAAGCGCTCTGAAACTGACCACGGCCAGCTATCATCGGCCCAGCGGAAAAAACATTCACCGCTTCCCAAATTCCAAGGAATCGGACGAATGGGGCGTGACGCCCGATAAAGGCTATCAGGCCGAATTCACCCTCAAAGATCACCAGGCCTATCAGAACTATCGACACGAACGGGATTTCCCCGGAAAACAGACCAAGGACGCCACGTTTGAAGACAAACAACTTCAACTGGCAAAAGACTACATTGAAAAAGAACTGAAAGAGAAATCGTCGGAAGTTGAAGAAGCCCCTGGCAAGCCTGAAAAAAAGCCGGCTGCAAAGTCCGAAAAGAAGAAAGCCGCGCAAGGGGTGCACCATCATCACTTTTATGCCGCTCCCCGCGTGCGTGCTGGATGACAAATTGATGATTGTCAGAGAAGTTGATTCCGTCGTCTGAGAAAGTTCCTCGAACAAGTGTCTGGCGTTGTGAATACTCGATCTGCCGAGGAATCGGCATGTCCGGAAATCCTGCTGGCAATCGAATCTTCCTGTGACGAAACCGCCGCAGCGGTTGTCGATTCACAGGGACATGTGCTCAGTAGCGTGGTGGCTTCCCAGGACGAATTACATCAGCGGTTTGGCGGAGTGGTCCCGGAAATTGCTTCTCGGGCTCATCTCTCCCGTGTTTTGCCGGTGATTGATGAAGCTTTGCGAAAATCCTCGCACGCGCTGGAGGATCTTTCCGCGATCGCGGTGATGACCGAACCGGGACTGGTTGGTTCTCTGCTGGTGGGGGTCACGGCAGCCAAAACGCTGGCAATGGTGCTAGGGCGACCGCTCATTGCGGTGAATCACATCCATGCGCATTTGTATGCCTGCCGGATGACGGCGACCCGGAATATTTTTCCCGCGACCGGCCTCGTTGTGAGCGGAGGCCACACCAATCTTTACGATTGCCGCAGTGCAATTGATTATGAGTTGGTTGGCAGCACGATTGACGACGCTGCCGGCGAAGCCTTCGATAAGGCTGCCGCTCTGCTGGGACTTCCTTATCCCGGCGGACCCTGGATGCAGAAAATGGCTGTGAATGGAAATCCCCGGGCGTTCAACTTTCCCCGTTCATTTTTAAAAGACGACCGGCTGGCATTCAGCTTCAGCGGATTGAAAACCGCGCTCCGGTACACAGCTCTCGGGCTCCCCGGTGCCGAGGAACCAGCCCCCGAACTCACTCCCCAGCGCATTTCCGATCTGGCAGCCAGTTTCCAGGAAGCGGTTGTCGATGTCCTTATTGGAAAATGCCGGCAGGCCCTGTCCCAATTCAAACGCCGGACATTGTGCATCGGTGGCGGCGTGGCTGCGAACGTCCGACTACGCGAACGCCTGCTTGAATTGCAGGATGAATCGGGAATCGATGTCATTATCGCTCCCATGGCCTTATGTACGGATAATGCCGCAATGGGGGCGATCGCCTGGGAACTGCTCCAAGCCGGTCAAGTGGCTCCGCTGGATGTCGACGTCACTCCCGGACTGGTACGGCATTCCCGGTAGGCCCAGGTCTACTCTGGCATCTGCGGGACTTGCAACGCTCAGCGTCATCGATTCCACAAATAAAGTCCTGCCACAGATCACCACGAGTGCCGCCGCCCGGAAGGGATTTTTCAAGTTCGGTAAATGGAAATGTCACTCTTTTTCATCCCCGGGCGGGTGATGCAACTCTGCCGGGGCTGGAGATATTATTGTGGGATTCGAAGAGGATGCGGACTTTCGTGGAAAGACATAGCGCCGCAGGACGTTTTTCACAAAAAGAAACACGACCGCATAAATGACGAGAAATTTTACGAGCCAGATGGCAAATTCTTGAACCAGTTCTTCCATGGTTGTCCTCTCGCCATTTCCCGAGTCTGCCCAAACAGCCGGAAGGTTTATCTCGCCGCACTGGCATGGCGGTCAAAACCGATTCCGAAGCCATCGACTTCGATCAGCACGGAGATGTTCCGCTTATCCTTTCGGGACAAAAATATCCAGATAGATCACGAAGATAAACAGCCCCAGAACGAAGGCCAGACCGAAATAGGTGGCGGTGGCCACGACTTTTTCGCTGGGTTTGCGGCGGAAAATTCCTTCCCAGAGAAGAAAGACCATATGCCCCCCATCGAGTACCGGGATCGGCAGGAAGTTAATCACGGCCAGATTGATGCTGATGATTCCCAGGAACAGCAGAAAATGCACGATCCCCACGCTGGCAAAACTATAGGCCAGTTTCGCAATACCAATGGGACCGCTGAGACCTTTGGGGGAAATGTCCCGGGTGAACAGTCCGCGGAGGGTCAGGTAGATGTCTTCCATGGAATTCGCGGTATAACGAATTCCCATGCCGACGGCGTCCGGGAAATTTTTCGCCTGCCGTTTGGTTTGCAGGATGGAAAGGATCAGGCCCCGGGTGGTCGGAACATACCAGCCTTCAATCGGAGCGGGAGTGAGTTCAACGACCCGCTCGGCTTCCACTGCAGGCTTGATGGTCAGCTTAATCGGGCCACTCCGTCCGATTTCCTGCATCATCCAGAAGGCATGTGCCCAGTTCTTTTCTCCGATTTCAAACGTATAGGGATAAGCATCAAGAGCATCTTTGGCGGCACCCGGCATTTTCGACAGTTCAATTCTGGTGATCGTGTCTCGCGGCTTGATTCCTGCGGAGGCTGCCGGACTCCCCTCTCGAACTTCAAAGACGGTGGGAACCAGATGGTAAGCCACGCCAATCGAAGGAATGGAGATAGGGCTGTCTTTGGCCACGGGAGGTTCCGACCAGGGATCGCGATCCTCGGGAACCAATTGAAACGTCAGCGTTTCCGGGGCGCCCGGCCCGTCCCGGCGAACGGTGACGGAAACGTCTTTGCCGGCGTTTTCAGAAAAGATTTCGGTCAGCCGGAACGGGTCCAGTTCCCGTTCCACGTCCAGGTCGTTCACTTTGGCAATGCGGTCTCCCGGACGTAAACCGGCAGCATCCGCAACGGAACCATCCTGCAACGCTTCGATTTTGCCCATTCCCATTTTGACTCCCGAACCGATAAACGGTTGTGGGGGAAGTGTCACGGTCGTGGTGGTTGATTTCCCATCCGCCTGATGTCGTTTCACTTCAATTCCGACCGGTTCGCTGGCCCGGTCATTCAGAATGGAATAGAGTTGCTGAACGTCTTTGACTTCCTGGCCATCGACAGCCAGAATTTCATCGCCATATTGGAATTTGGCATTGGCAGCCGCCGTGTTGGGAATTGTCGGGCCAATGGGGGACTCTTCCGATTTTCCAATGACATTCAGGCTGCGAGATGGTCCCACGCCGATGATTTTGCGAATGCCGAAAACCTCCGGCTGCATTTTCAATTCAAACGTCTTGCCGTCTTCATGATGTCCGCTGACGGTGATCGGTCCACGGGAGAGAGCGGTACGACGGGTTACGTCGTCAAAGTCGTCAACCTTTCCGCCATTTATCCGGGTAATGACGTCTCCCGCGTGCATTCCGTGTTTCCAGGCAGGTTTGCCGACCTGGACGAACCCGGCCACCCGGTCCACTTTCATGATCCCCGCACTGAACACCAGCACAAAAAACAGAGTGCCGGTAATGATGTTCATGATCACCCCCGCGGAGATGATCGCCATGCGTTGCGGGACCGATTTGGCTGTATAAGCGCGGGGATTTTCCGCGACCTGGTCGTCGGTCATCTGGGCCGGGTCCATGTCGTCCTGGCCCAGCATTTTGACGTATCCGCCAAATGGCAGCCATCCGAGAACGTATTCCGTCTCGCCATATTTGCGGGCAAAAACCGGCTGTCCAAATCCAATACTGAACCGTTCCACGTACACATCGCACCATTTGGCGACGAGAAAATGGCCCAGTTCGTGGAAGAAGATCACCATCCCCAGCCCGATCGCGACGATCAGGACGTTCAGCAACGCGGCGGTGTTAAAGAGGGCGAATGTCCAGACCATGTTTTCCAACGGAGAGCCTCCTCGCGAGCCCACTGGTCGAGGCGGGTGACATCGGACAGGGCCGGTTCCGCCTCAAATTCGTGAGCATTCAGTATCGAGCGACAAAGTCGCGGAATGTCCAAAAACGTTAATTCGTCACGAAGAAATCGCGCGACCGCCACTTCGTTGGCAGCATTCAGCACCGCGCCGCACGTTCCCCCCTGACGGGCTACTTCAAATCCTAACTCCAGCGCCGGAAAACGTTCCCGGTCCGGAGGTTCAAATCCCAGTGTGCTGGCCTGTGTCAGATCCAGTCGCGGAGAAATCCCCGGCATCCGGTCCGGCCAGGTCAATGCATACTGGATCGGCAATCGCATATCTGGCGGCGAAAGTTGGGCCAGTATGGAACCATCCACAAATTCCACCATCGAATGAATGACGGACTGCGGATGGACCACCACGTCAATTTTGTCCGAATTGAATCCGAACAGCCAGCGGGCTTCCACAATTTCCAGTGCTTTATTCATCAGCGTGGCGGAATCGATCGTGATTTTCGGCCCCATGTCCCAGGTGGGATGATCAAGGGCATCCGCCACGCTCACGGATGCCAGCCGATCCTGACTCCACGTGCGAAACGGGCCGCCACTCGCGGTGAGGATCAACCGGCTCACTTCCTGATTCCGACCACACTGCAGCGCCTGAAAAATCGCTGAATGCTCGCTGTCCACCGGAATCATCCGAGCCCCGGTCCTCTCCGCCAGGCGCGTCACCAGCGGCCCCGCAACCACCATGGTTTCCTTGTTTGCGAGGGCCACGGTTTTCCCAGCTTCAACGGCAGCCCAGGTTCCCCGCAAGCCCGCTGCCCCCACCACCGCGGAGACGACGACATCCACGCTCTCGTCCGCCGCCGCCGCTGCCACCGCTTCCTCACCAAAGAGCAGCTTCACAGAGGCCGGAAATGCATTTCCGGGAATGTCACTGGGGGAAATTCCTGTCAAAATCGCTGTTTGCGGATGAAATTTTTGACAGGCCCGGGCAAGATCCTGCCAGCGGGAATGCGCAGCCAGTGCCACAAATTCCATCTGTTCCGCATGCGCGCGCACTACATCCTGGCAACTCGTTCCAATGGAACCGGTGGCTCCCAGCAGGACAATTCGTTTTTTTAGCGACTCCACCATCTCATCCGTGAATTAGAGGAAATTCTCATTCCGCATCCGGTCCGGCCATTATGAAGGAGATTTCCTGCAATGAGATGAAAACGGACTCTTTCTCTGGATTCAATCTCTCGGGACAACTTCAATGGATTCTAGGGGTTCCGTTCTATTTGCCGCAAGCCGACTCTTCTGGCGAACAGGACGTTCCCGACCATTTCAACGAAGATTGCCAGGAAAGGGAAGGACACCTTTCGCCATCCTTTGAGCCGCGCAGCAAAAACGTCCGTCACCTGGCAGTGACGGACGTTCGAATTTGAACGCATCGAGCTGGATTTCGGTTGTAAAAATCAAACAGGATTTCCGGTGATCCCGAAAGAATTCAGAGCAGGTTGCTCCGGACCGGACAGCACATGTTTGATTGAAGAACAGGCCGATTTCCGTGTGGTGAAACACGACCGATGCAGAATCAACGCTTTAGTTCAGAATCTGAGAGGTCTTGCCCAGCAAACCGCTGATCTTGTCCTGGGTCAGTTCGCCGGGTTTGTAGGCTTCGTTCACTTTGAGCTTGCCGTCCACCCACATCATGACCGTTACCTGGGCATCCTGGGCGATCTTGTAATCGCGGGGACCGACATTGCCGTCAAACGTCGTCAGCGGAGTATTGGCGACTTTTGCATCGGCAGCCACTTTCTTCAGATCAGCCTCTTTGGCTTCCGGCTCATCGCTTAGCAGCACGACGAAGGCTTTCATGTCCTTGGCCTGGTTCTTGCCGACAACAGCATCCACTTCATGAATCAGCGATTTGACTTCGCCATTCACTTCGCGTGCAAAAATGCTGACCACGGGACGATCACCATAGCGGCAACGATAGCACAGCTTGGTGCCGGCGGCTGGACCGGTCACATCCTTGACATAAAAAGCATTGACCGGAGATCCAACTTCCAGGCCATCCGCCATGGCCAAGCTGGTCAAAGCAGAGAAGGCCACTGCAACCGCGAGAAAATTCTTCATACTCTCCATACTCCTCATAAGGACCGGGGGACGCGTGAATTCGTGACACGCTCACATGTCTGCAAAACCGAACACGAGTGGTCCGACCACCGGGTTCTTCAGTCACTGCCGAAAATGAAAAACAAACAGATGACAGGAAAACATGGGCAGGAAATCAAACTTCTCCACATAACACAGCGGAGTTGCCCCCTCTCCTCAATGCTCCCCTCACATTCGAATGCTTCACATTTTGGCGATTGACTCTCCCGTTGGAAACATTCCGGTGGAATTTCAAACCTGATTGACAGATGAAGCAATCTGGAACCAGCAGGCCAACAAACCTGCGGATGCTGCCCCAAAACCTGTCAGAACAGAGTGGTAAGACCACCAGAAATTCGAACGGGCTTCGAGATTATAAAATATCTCCGCCACGGCGTCGATAAGCCGAATGGCAGAGATTAGCGGCAATTCCGATTTTCGCAGGTTGATTCCACGAACCGTCCATCGTCAGGTGGTTGGCATGGCAGCCCTTGACCTGTTCAGTGTGTGGTTGTGTTTCTATTCCGTTTTTGTTGCGCCCCCGCTGAATCGTTCGTAGGGTGCGGTCGAGGCCGGAAGGAGAAAGCTGCTGCAAGATCAGACGTTTTGTCGGAATGCGGTTTCGTCTGAAATCAGAACGGCCGCTGACCGACCTTCAGCGGACGTTTCACTTTCGGTGGGTCTGCGGTCGGGATCCTCTCTGGGGGGCAATTTCCTGGTAAACGACGCTGGCTTCCATTTGTCTCGACGGCATCGAAAGAATTCGAGCAACAACTTCGGTCGCGACTTGCAGGTGATTTCCGCGGTGGTCTTGAGCATCCCTGCCTCCCTTGCATTGGGCTCCCCGGAGCACGAACGATAACAGTGAAGCAAAGCCCAACAACACCAACCCCAATTTCCCCGGAATTTTGAAACAAACCGGAATTTTGAAACAAACTGAACAGCCCAGGCAGCTCTTGCTTGATGGGGCTGCCTGGACTTTTTGTGCAAAGTCCCGTCCCGCGAAACCGCCCACTCACGTCTCTTTCCACAAGTCAGAACATCTTGCTGTAGTAAGAGGTTTGTGGCATAGTCCGCTGGGCAATGGGTTCTCGCTGGACGTCGGAAATTTTGTTTCGCCCGCGAGGTTTTAAGTTCCCAGCATTTTCAACGGTCAGGATGAACCGTGGTTTCACTGCAAAAATGGACTGCTCCTCTCGTTCTCGCCCTGATGAGTCTTTCTCTGCTGGCAGCATTGGGAAATCTGCTGATACTGACGGGGAGCATTGCTGCGGGAATCGCCGTTTCTGCTTCTTTCACAATCCTGGCCGCCTGCCTGACGAGAACGAAAATATCAACGGGGCTGCTTCAGGCTGCTCCCTGGAGCCTGGGGGCAGGTGTCCTGATCGCCCTGGCAGGCGGGCCGGTCACAGGCACGCTGTGCTGGGCGGTCATCGCGGGACTTGGCATGACGGCATTCGGCTTTCTGGCCCAGCGGGGATCGCCTGTCCCTCCCCGGCAAGCTCTTTTCGAAGAGGGGGAACAGCTTCCAGGAGTGGCTCCGCATCTCTTCGAACAAAAAGGTCCTCATCTGCCGATCGAACAGATTTCATCCTTCCTGCCGGACGAGCCCCGGGAATTCGAACTTGTCTTCGCGGATGAAAACGAGGAATTCGAGCCTCTGGAAACGGCTTCAGAAAGAGATTCCCTGTTCACGCAAAACTGGTCCCGGTCGCAAAGCGCGGGCGAAGAACGACTGGAAGGGGTTTTGGTGGCGGAACTGGCGGCGTTTCAGAAGCACAGCTACCTGCATGTCCCCTTTATCCCTTTTTTCCAGTCCTGCCCGAGCGGTAGTTGCGAGTGCGAATGCGACACGGAGGATGACGTGCAGGTGGAACTCGATCTGATTCATCCCTATGGAGCGCGAATTTCCATTCGTCGCCGGGGAGCCTGCACGGAACCAGCCCGTGTTTTGATCCATCTATTTGTCGCGGCGGAGCAGTTGTCGGTCCGGGCGGCCTGACTTCCTACGTACGAGAGTTCCACTCCCCCCGCCAGGATAATCAGACTGCTTCGCTGCCGGTTTCACTGGTCCGGATGCGAATCACTTCCAGGATATTCGTGACGAACAATTTGCCATCCCCCACGCGACCGGTCCGGGCAGCGTCCATGATGGCGTTCACAGCCCGTTCCAATTGCCCGTCCTGAACCACGATTTCGACCTTCAATTTCGGCACAAAATCGACCGTATATTCCGCGCCCCGGTAATGTTCCTTATGCCCCCGTTGCCGACCGAATCCGCGCACTTCACTGACGGTCATGCCAACGATGTCGGCATCCGTCAATGCTGTTTTGACATCGTCCAGCTTGTAATGCCGGATTATGGCTTCAACTTTCTTCATGCACGTATCCTGAAAAGCTCACAGGTGGACAAACACTCATGGACAAATACTCACGCTCCATGATGACGGAAGAATCGGTGCGGGGACAACCAGATCGCGACAGCCATCGTACCGACCGCTTTCCTCCACACGGGGATCAGTCCTTCTTCATCATCAACATCGAATTCGCTACGTGGACCGTAACGAACACACTTGTTCCCTGTGCAGAATTTGTACCGAACCTCTGTGGAACCGATGGCCAGTGATGGTCCTCCCCGTCTTTCCAGAGAAGGTAAAGGGCAAAACGCGAGAAACGATCAAGGCAGAATGAGGGAGACCGTGGCAATCCCACTGCTACAGTGATTCGCTGCCGGTTTCCCCGGTGCGGATGCGGATCGCCTCCTGAAGATCAGAGATGAAAATTTTTCCGTCGCCAATTTGTCCGGTACGGGCTGTTTTCAAAATGGCGTCAACTGCCAGCTGCACTTCATCGTCCGGAACGACAATTTCCATTTTGACCTTGGGCAGGAAATCGACGGTGTATTCCGCGCCGCGATATTGTTCCTTGTGCCCCTTCTGCCGGCCAAATCCACGGACTTCGGAAACGGTCATCCCGGAAACGCCCGCTGCGGTCAAGGCGTCCTTCACTTCTTCCAACTTGAAATGCCGGATAATGGCTTCAATCTTCTTCATCAATCATTCCTTTTCACAAGTGCCCTGCCAGGGCTTGGATTTGGAGGCGTCAGAGCGAAACCGCTCGTCATTGCCGACTTGCGTCAGACTCAACTCAAATTTTCAATTCTGATGGATCGTGCGTCCTGATCTGACCACTCTGTCTTCGTGAGTTTCTTGCCCTGAAACAGTTCGACCAGCAATTTCGGACCGGCCCCGCCGGTCTTCTCCCGCAATGCAGGCAAGATCCAGGGCAAAGCTGCGTGGGCTCAATCTGGTTCAGTGTCCTTGTGGAGTCAAGTCCGATTCCTCGAAAGCGTTTTCAATTTGCATTCGTCTCCGAGGAAGAGCCCCCTCTTGTCCCGAATCCAAATATTCTTTTCAGGGTCGGGGTTTTCTGTCTTGATGTCCCTCTTGGTTCTTCCCTTCCGCTATTTTGAACTGTTATCTATTGCCTGTCTTTTAGGCAAAAATGCACAATTGGCCAGCATCGCGCCGCTCTGCTGTCTCTTCTTCAGCGGGAGCCCGGTGCCAATTGCTCTTCCTATGCTGTCCTTGCAGATTCCTTGCCAATGGGCATCTTTCCAGGCAAAGCGGCCAGAGGCTTTTGGAGCGCGAGGAACCTCACGGAAATCCCTTTTCTCAGGGAAATTTGAAGAATTTGTGGGTACGAGCGCCTGGAGAATGCGGGCTTTGCACGAATCGCAGGGATCACACAGCGAACCCTGCTTGGGAGCCTGTGTAAATCCGGAGGACAAGGGACGCGGGAGGCTCCTCGTCAGGCAATCACAGCGCGGATGGGCTCCGCGTCAACGACACCGGTGAGTTTTTGATCCAGCCCTCCATAGGGAAAATGCAGCTTCTGATGATCCAGCCCCATCAATCGCAGGATTGTGGCGTGGAGATCGCGGATATGGTGCCGGTTTTCCACCGCTTCCATTCCCAGGTCGTCGGTTTCACCGTGGCTGACGCCGCCCTTCACTCCGCCCCCAGCCATCCAGTAGGTGAATCCCTTCGGATTGTGGTCCCGGCCATGCTGTGCCCCCTGGGAAACCGGCTGGCGGCCGAATTCTCCTCCCCAAATGACCAGCGTTTCGTCCAGCAGGCCCCGTTGCTCCAGATCAGCGAGGAGTCCGGCAATGGGCCGGTCCACTTCCGGAGCATGGATCTTCATGTTTTCTTCCTGCCCGAAGTGCGCATCCCAGCTGGTCTGTTGATTTCCGCCTCCGCTGTAAATCTGGACAAATCGCACTCCCCGTTCGACCAGTCGCCGGGCAATCAGGCACTGGCGGCCGAAATGTGTTGGTCCAATGGAAAGGGGATGATCCGGTTTGGGATCAAAAATGCCGTACATCTCTTGCGTGGCTGCGGTTTCTTCACTGATATCGAGCGACTCGGGGGCTGTTCGTTGCAGTTGAAACGCGAGTTCGTAACTGGCAATCCGGGCCTGTAATTCGGAATAGCCGGGATGCTTTGCCTGATGCAACTCGTTGAATTGGTTAATGGCGGAGATTTGCTCCCGCTGCATTTGCGAGGTCCTTCCGGGAGGAGCCGCCAGGTTGAGAATGGGCTGCCCGGTGGATCGAAAAACAGTTCCCTGATAGGCTGCGGGCATAAATCCGCTCGACCAGTTGACCGCTCCGCTGATCGGTCCTCCGCGCGGATCGAGCATCACCACGTATCCCGGCAGGTTCTGATTGATGCTTCCCAGCCCATAGGCCATCCAGGCCCCCATGCTGGGGTATCCCTGTAAAATTCGTCCGCTGTTCATCTGCAACATGGCGGAACCGTGCGCGAAAGAATCCGCATACAGGCTCTTGATTACCGCCAGCTTGTCCATGTGCTGCGAAAGATACGGGAAGGCATCCGAGCACCAGAGTCCGCTTTCACCATGCCGGGCGAATTTCTGCCGGCTCGCCAGTAACCTGGTGACCTGAATGCTGCGGCGGCGGATCTCCGTTTTGACTTCTTCCCCATCCCGCTTCTGGAGTTCAGGCTTGTAGTCGAACGTGTCCATCTGTGATGGGCCGCCATACATGAACAGGAAGATGACCGACTTCGCTTTTGTCGGAAAATGTTGCGGTCGGGGAGCAAGCAAGGGGGCTGCCGGGGAATCAGACGCCGCTGCCAGGCGAGAGGCAAAAGACGGATCGGATTGCAGCAGTCCCGATAACGCGACTCCGGCAAAACCCGCCCCCATGTCCCACAGGAACTGGCGGCGGGGAGCTTGAGAATGTCCGCGGCAGCAGCAGGGGGCCGACGGCGAAGAAAGGCTTTCATGTGGCACGGCATCCTCGCGCGGAAAGAGATTTTTGAGTGCTTGCCGTTTGGAAAGATTCATGGTGGACCGGGCAATTTTTGAGGGCTGCCAAAAGTTCCGATTCCCCGGAACAGCCGAGGAATGATCGCCGGTTATTCGACGTACATGGTTTCGTTCAAATTCATTAATAACTGGCAAAACGAAGCCAGGGCCCGTTCCGCTGACTGATTGGGACGAGGCCCGGCGACAAAAATTCGTGCCGTTGACTTTGACAGGAAATTCGCCAGATGAAGCTGTTGCCGTTCTCCGGAACCGGTATATGCCAAGTGCTGAATCTGCACCGGACAACGAAACGTCCGCAGTCCGATCATCCCTGCCGCCAGGGGACGCGGGTCCGTAAAATCAATCGCGGGTTCGACTTCCTGATCGACAAAAATCCGAATGCGGGGCCCATTGAGTTCCACCCGCAAATGGACCCAGCGATCCGCGGGAAACTGCCGGGGAACAGCCACCAACTCCTGCCAGTTCCGTTCGTGTTTGCCCAGTCGTAATCGCGATTTCGAAACATTGATATTGTAAGCGGTGAGCGTATCAACGCCGGGTTGGGGATCCTGCACCCGAACGATCAGGCCGGCATCTCCTTCCCCTTGAACGCGGACATCCGCTTCCAGCGTCCCGTCCGAAAATTCCGACTCCAGCCAGACAACTTTTCCGCCGGCAGTCGGTTTTTCCGGGGCGATTACCCCCGCGGCATCCGCTCGCCAGCGGCTCTCGTCCCGATTCCAGACTGGATTGTCCAGTTCAGCGGAACCAGGGCTGACATCCAAACGGGCGACATCCAACTCTTTTTCTCCCATGTTCAGATGGAGATCATCCAGCATTAAGGAAGCTCCCCATGTACGCGCGCCGAGATGTCCCGGCGGAATGATGGGATCAGGGTCCGTGAATTCCAGAGAGACCGTTTTTCCAGGTTTTCCAGGCAAACGCAGCTCCGCAACCAATCGCTGGCCTTGAACGGATGCAGAGAGCCTTAAGGGGACTTCCGTCGGCAAAATGACCTCTTTGCTGACCAGAACGTTCCGTTCTCCCCGATGCCGGACAAGGGCGAATGTTCCTTGACGGGCATCGAGCAGAATTTCATATCCCTGGACAAAATCCCCTGTTTTGCTGGCCCGTAGAAACAGCCCCGCCAACTCAGCGGCATTTCCCAGCATCAACCGGGTTGTCAGACGAGCATCTTCAAAAACAGCCCCTTCCCATAACGAAATGGGGCCGCGTTGAACATTCAGCGAGCCGGTTTTACTCCACTCGCCACGTTGTGGCGTCCATCCGGAGGAAGGTCCCGCGACGAATTCTGTCGCGGGAAGGACATTCAGATAACTGGGATGAAGAGAAACCGGCACCAGGGGCCGAAAGACCAGCCGGGATTCGATCTTTTCCAATTGTGACTGTTGCTGCTGAAGATACGCCATTGCCAGTAGCTGTTCGTCAGGCGTCGGATTTCGATTCAGGGCGATCTGAAAAGCACGCCGCACCTGCGAGGAAATGTCCGATCCCGCTTCCCGTTGCACGCGAACCGCAAACAAGTCCGCCAGGTCATTCACAAACGGATCGTTGAGCAAGGCGAGGGCCTGTGGAGCAACGGTTGTTGTCGGCCGCTCGGTAAACGGCAATGCGGTGTTGGCATAATCAAACGTATCGAGTTGGGGTGAGACCAGGGACCGTTTGATAAAGGTGTAAACGCTCCGCCGATGCCGCTGCGACTCCGATGATAGTTCCCATCCAATTCCGGGCACGGTTCCTCCGGAAAGGACTTCCGCCCCCACGCGGGGGAAGTAACCGCGTCCTCCGGCTTCCTGGTTGAGGCTGCCACTGATGGCCAGCAGGCTGTCCCGAATGGACTCCGCGTCCAGGCGGTGCAGGTTTTGCCGCCAGAGAAGGAAATTGTCCGGGTCCACCTGGTCGGCAGCGGGGTTCGTCTGCCGGGAGGAAGAACGCTGCCATGTCCGGGAGAGCATGATCCTCCGGTGCATCTGCTTGACGGACCACCCCGAATTCATGAATTCGCGTGCCAGCCAGTCGAGTAATTTCGGATGTGTGGGAAGCGTTCCCACTTTTCCAAAATCGCTGGTTGTGGAAACGATGCCCCGTCCGAAATGGTAATGCCAGATGCGATTCGCCATGACCCGCGCGGTCAACGGATGTTCTGGCGCCACCAGCCACCGGGCCAATGCCAGGCGTCGGCCGGAAGTTTCAAACGGAGCTTCCCGATGCGGCGGAGTCACTTCTGGAAAGGGCGCTCCAAAGACCTGCGGGAATGCCGGTTGAACTTTGTCTCCCGGAGTCTGGGAATTTCCACGGATCAGAATGTGCGTGTCCGGGGGAGTTGTGCCGGTCTCCCGTACGGCAAGGGTCCAGTCGATGCCAGGCAGGGTTTTGTTATGGCGTTGTTGCTCCAATTGCTTTTTTTCTTCTTTCGATTCGGCCGCGGCAATTTTCGCATCGAGTTCTTTCCAACGTTTTTCCCGGGCCTGCATCGCTTTTTGAAAGACGTCCGGCTTGCCGATGGGAAGAAATCCCGAATTTTCCGGACACAACTCCGGCTTGCTGAACCGGCGCACGTTGCGGAAAAATGCGGCCAGCGAATAATAATCGCGATGAGAAATGGGATCGAATTTGTGATCGTGGCACCGGGCACATCCCATCGTCAGCCCCAGGAATGCGGCCGAACTGGCGACGACAATTTCATCCAGATCGTCGAATTCCGCCTGCAAGGCGTCATCCGGTTCATCATCCCAGAGACCAAGCCGGTAAAAACCAGTGGCGATTTTCGAATCGTCATCGTCATCGGCATCGGGCAGTTCATCGCCTGCCAGTTGTTCGAGAACAAACCGGTCATATGGTTTGTCCGCATTGAAAGACTGAATGACATAATCCCGATAACGCCAGGCAAATTTCTTCTCGTCATCCCGTTCATAACCGTTCGTCTGGGCAAACCGGACAACGTCCAGCCAGTGCCGTCCCCAGCGTTCTCCATATTGCGGACGGGCCAGGAGTTCATCGATCAGACGGGCCCAGGCAGCCTGATTGACCCCCGCGTCTGCCTGCGATTTGCCGGGTTGTAATCGGGCGGTCCATTGCTGCATCTCTTCCGGTGACGGAGGAAGTCCGATCAGGTCGAAGTAGGCACGGCGAATGAGGACCGGAGCTGAAGCGGGAGGGTTGGGCGTGAGCGATTTCTCCCGCAACCGGGCCAGTATGAAGGCATCAATCGGATTGTCCGGAAGAAAATCACCGCTGGTCCGGGGGATGGAAGGAGTCTGAATGGGCTGAAACGACCACCAGGCCCGGTCTTCCTCTGTCAGGTCGTTCCCCTTGCGGACCGGAGCAATCGGCTCTCCGGAAGCTCCCGGCCAGGGAGCCCCCATGGCGACCCATTTTGTCAGGACAGCGATTTTCCCCGCAGGTAATTTTCCCCCGGGAGGCATTTCGTAGCCGTCGTAATTGATTGCCTGAATCAGCACGCTTTCTTCCGGCTTCCCGGGAACAATGGCTGGACCGGAATCTCCTCCCGCCAGAATGCCGTTTCGGCTGTCCAGATGCAGATTCCCTTTCTGCTTCTCGCCGGAATGGCATCGATAGCAGTGCTCGACGAGAACCGGGCGGATTTTGGATTCAAAGAAAACTGCCTGTTCCGGCGTCACGGCAGAGACATCAGGCGAAGCTGCGGGACTTGACGGTTCCTCCGCCCGGGCGGAAACAGCCAGCAGCAAAATCAGAACACAGAAGAACACTCGCAACATGTCTTGCAGGCTCAACAAAGTCAGCTCAAATGCTGAGGAATGGGGGGCGGCTCAAGTTCTCCACCTGTCCATTCAAATTGGAAACTCCCTCAAACATCAAAAAGGATTATCTGCTGGATTGCTCTAAAAATCCAGATATTTTGACAAGACTCTTAAAAAAGTCTCGAAATTCATTCATTCTTATTGATGGACGGAAGCAGATTGTTCTCGCGAACCCCCTGCGCGCCTGCTTTATTTGAGAAACGGCTGGTTTCTTCGTGGCGGAACGCGACCTGGGGGATGTTGATTCGTTTTCAGCTTCGTCATGAGAAACTGTTTGTGATTGGCGACATCCTGTTCCGTGATTCCGAGTATCCGGGCTGTTTCCTTGTTGGACAGCCCCCGAACGAACAATAACTCGGTGCATTTGAGCCGCTCGAATTCACCTCGCGCCAGCCATTGTTGAATCTGGATTCGCAGGCGGGTTGCAATGACTTCCGCCTGCTGGGCCCGTTCTTCCTGGCTGCGGGCGAGACTGCTGGCAACACGCTGCTGGGAGACCGGTTCCATTCCTGGATGATCTGTGTTTGCCTGCGCGGGGAGGGCAAGCAAGGGACGTCGCCCGGTGCGACGGAGCACATCAATCATCTTGTGCGCGGCAATGGCAAAGAGAAATGATTCGAGCGAACGGTTCTCGTCAAAGTGCGGAAGCGCCGTCAGAAATCCAAGAAACGTTTCCTGCACCAGATCTTCCGCGGACTGCTCGTTTCCCAGCCGGCTCAGCACAAATGCATGCAATCGTCCTGCGTATTCAGCAATGCACTCCCGCCAGGCGGCTTCATCCCCCCGGCGAATCCGCTGCACCAGGTCCTGTTCAGGCGACAGCAATGACATCTCGCCTCCTGACGTTTCATCGAATCCGTTTCATTCGGCTGAACTGCGGATAAAACGGTAACGAATAGCGGGGATAATCCTTCACTTTGACCGGTTCTCCCTGTGGATTGATCTGTGGATCGGGCAACTGATAATGATAGGTCACGGGAAATCCCCGTCCGTGATTCAAAAAGGGAACCCCGTGCGGCCAGTAAATCCAGAAGGCTTTTCCGACCAGATTTTTTCGGGGAACGGTTTCATCTCCGATGTTCCACATGCGGCTGTCGTTGCTTTGCGGGCTGTTGTCTCCGAAGGCGAGATAGTGCCCCGGACCAATCGTCATCGTCCGCTGTTCCAGTTGATCGGCATGGCGTGAGAAGACTTCGCTCCAGGCATCGGGCTGATGGATATTCCGCAGCAGTTCATTATCGAGATGAATATATGTCCGTCCGGGATAGCCGACGCGATAGTAAATATCCCGTTGGATCAGCAGATGGGCGACAGTGGCGTCCAGTCCGCGGGCGGCAATTCCAATTGGTGTGAGATCACGGTCCGTGGGAAACGGATTGCCGGTTGCTCCGGGACCATCCAGATTTGCCCCGTCTTTAAAGTCGATCAACCGGTCATTGACCCACAGGCAGAGACGGTCATCGACATTGGCAAATGACAATCGCCAGCTCCCGGCGCCATGTACCGGAGTCATTGCCTGGGCCAGTTCCGTCGCTTCTTCGCCCAGCTGGGAATCGATTTCTTCGAGCACCGCTTTCCCGGAATTGATGTCAATCCGGCAACGGTACCAGGCGGTTCCCTCGCACAGTTCGAGCAGGAACTCCCCGTTCTCGGCCGCTCTTTCAATCTTCAGTTCCAGGTTCAATGTGAGGTCCGGGACCCAGTAGGGGCCAAAATCGATATGGTCCGCGTCGCTGGCATCGGCGCCGTGGTCTCCAATGGTGGCATTGTAGCCGCAGAAATCCCCGATCAGGCGGGCGCGCGGCTGTACCGGAACCTGATGGGCGACGGAATCCCAGTCGGCCGGCATGGCGAAGAAATGGCGATAACGCAACCACGCCCGGGACGAACTTTGTTTCGCGGTAATAGAATAACTTCGCTTCTGGGCGTCCGGCTGCCAGCCCTCTTTCGTCTCTTCCCAACCCGGAATCAGGCCGACTTCGCCCGGAGCAACCGCAGCCCAGCGCTCCGGCCAGCCCCCTTTCACCAGTTCCGCGGCAAACTTGTCATCGTCATACACGGGAAGCTGCAAGGCCCGTTGTTTCGCGGGCGCCTTTCGTAAGATCCGTTCCGCGTTATTTTCGATGCGATACAGATTGCCATTGCGAATCCGCAGCGTTTCGTTGGGCAACCCGACCAGCCGTTTGATGTAGTTTGTTTTAGGTCCTTCGGGATATTTGAAGACAAAGACATCCCAGCGGGACGGTTCGCCAAACTCATAGGGGAATTTATTGACGAGAATCCGGTCACCGTTGAACGCCAGGGCGTCATACATCTGATCGTTTTCAAACCCGCAGTTGGGACAGACCGCGGCGCGGAGCCGGGAATTCTCAGCCAGGTAACCCGTTTCCGAAATGACTTCATGGCTGGCGCCGACAACGATCGGAAATCCGCAGGCAGTGCAGTTGGCCTCCTTGTGGCGGCCGTACAGAGTGGGAGCCATGGACCCTGTCGGAATGACGAACGCTTCCGCTTCGAATGTCCGGAACAGAAAGGCCAGCACAAAGGCAAACAGGATCGATTCGATCGTGTCCCGCATACTCTCCTTGGGTTTGGCTTTGGAAACGGTCGGCGGAGCAACTGGGGGAGCTGCCGACGGAACCGGTTTCTGGCGAACGGGTGCGGTTTCGGCAGACTGGTCATCAATCTTGGACATGAATCCGAATTTCTCTCTGAAAGCATTCCCGGAAGGCACGTTTGGGCTTTTCGGGAGCTGACGCAAAAATTGTCGAGGCCGCGATGCAGCCCCTTTGCTGATTGATTGCGGGCCGCACAACGTCTCCCGCTTCTGGACGATCTGTGGGGGAAAGTCATCCTCGAAAGTGAATCCTCTGACCGCAGTACAGACCAGCAGTTTGTGGATTTCGATCAGATGTTCAGTATAGATGTTCTTAAGGAAACACAAAAGCCGTCTTGGGCTTTGCACAAAAAATGCGAGGCAGGCCCATTAGAGCGGAGTTGCAAATGATGTATCACGTAGTTCTTAATGAATTACGAGGAATTCAAGACCGAGCGTGATCGAACAATGGCCAAACTGGTCTAAGCAGAGTCCGCTCTGCGGACCGTCGCAATTTACAATGCTCCGCACAGCGGATTTGACATTTTGGGGGCAAACCCTCTTCGATGGAGGGGCTGTGCATGGTCCGCACAACAGGCCATGCATTTTTGTGCAAATCCCCCCGGATTTCTGAATGCAAATGAGATCGTCGGAGTTGGGAAAATCGACTCCTGAAAATCAGAAATTTTGGCTCATGGATCCCTTTTGCCGCTTCCGGTTGTTACAGTCAACCTCATTGTAATGGCTCTGCGTCACATACGGATTGCCCGGTTCGATCGGTTCATTCCGGCGACAATCAACGCCATTCACGTGACACAAACGCCTCGTCAACTGAGGAAATTCAGAACGTTTGCAATCAGTGGGGAGCAACTGGTATCGGCACGATGTTGTTTCTCGTTCTGACAGCCCCCTCCAGAATTCCATGTGGTCACAGTAGCGGTTCCATGGGGATGCTTTCTTCGACATTCTGGCTGCGCAGGCGACGGCGATGGATTTCATCGCTGATGGTGGTCCTGTACCTGGTCTGCCATTCGGCGGCACCCGCGGGTCCCGCCGCCATCCAGATGGGTTGTCGTTGTGACCATATTCTCCAGGCGACCGGAAATTGCTGTTGCTGCGCCCGAAAGGGGGCCTCTCAACCCTCAACTTCGACGAAGGAGAGTTGTTGTGCCCGGCGCGCAGCTCCTCGGAGGTCGTGTTGCCAGAGCCGGAAAAATTGTTCTCATGAGGATGAGAAAACATCCCGGTCGATTCAGATCAGTGCCTGCTCCTGTGGTTCTCCCAGTGATGCTGGATATCTGATGAATTCCGCTCCCCGAACGCTTTCGGGATCTTCTCCATTGCTGGGGCTGGGGCCCCAGACGGAATCCTGCCTGCTGCAGGATGTCCGTATTTTCAGCCGGTCTTTTGCGCCGGAACCGCCGCCACCACGGTCCTCTTTCTGCTGACCCGGTGTCTGACGAACAGGCAGCCCTGAACCGGTTTCCGTAACGATCCAATTCATTGGACGGAGATGTGGCCGGTCTCACTCGGAATCATTATTTGACCGCTGTGATCGCTGCTCCGGGGGATGCTTCGAGCGATTATTTCGTGTGCATTTTCGAAATGGCCGCTTCGGGATCCTCATTGTTTGTCAATTCTCAATTCTGTCCCGACGGCGTCAGGAAAAAACGATCCTGCGCCCTGTTATGGAACTGGAATCATGAATCTCATTCCCCATCCTCGCGCCCGGAATGCGCGCGGATTTACCCTGATCGAACTCCTGGTCGTGATTGCCATTATTGCTGTCCTGATCGCTTTGCTGCTCCCGGCAGTACAGCAGGCCCGGGAAGCTGCCCGGCGCGCCCAGTGCAAAAACAATCTGAAACAGATCGGCCTGGCGATTCACAATTATGAGTCCTCTCACCGCGTGTTCCCCCCCGGACGATGCGGATATCCCATGGTCTTTTCGGTTCAAGCCCATCTGCTGCCGTTCGTGGATGGAGCCAGCCTGTACAACGTTCTGGACTTTGGCACCCGTCCCGTCTTCACCGAACCGATGACCGATCCCACCGCCAAAAATGAAATTGCCGCCCGCATGAAAATTCCGTTGTATCTGTGTCCCAGCGACTACGGATCCATTCCCGGCAATGTTTTTGGTTCCACCAATTACGTGGCCAGCACCGGCAGCGGAAATCCTCCCACGGCCAATTCCATCAAGACCGGAGATGGAGTGATGTACGATGCTTCCAGCGTCCATTTTCGAGATGTGACGGATGGCCTGAGCAATACGGTTGCATTTTCGGAACAGACGCTGGGACGGGGAGGAACCACTTCCGCCAGCGGCACACTTCCTGGAAATCCCGCCGATCTCGTTCTGGAACTGACCGGAACAACCGCAACCGATGATTCCAGTTGTGTTGCTTCGTCCAGCGGCGGAAACTGGTCGGGAATCCGGGGGGCCAAGTGGCTGAATGGTCATTTTGGAGACACCTTGTACAACCAGTATTATGCTCCGAATTCAGACCATTTTGACTGTGGAAATGCCAGTCATAACTACGGACTGACCGCCGCCCGCAGCCGCCACACGGGAGGTGTCCAGATTTTGCTGTGTGACGGCTCCTGCCGGTTTGTCAGTAACAGTGTCAATCTGGCGATCTGGCACGGACTGGGAACACGCAGCGGAGGAGAAACGCCCGGCGAATTTTAGAGAAGGTATTGCCAATGGGCCGGCATTCGGTGAAAGCTCCTGTTTTCGTGCCGAATGCAATTGGCATTTGTTCTGTTGGACAATTCAGTTCCAAAACGGCATTTCCTGTGAAAATCGGGTCGGAATAGCCGGTTCAGTTGGTTTCTGCCGGTGAACAGGACTTCTTTTCACCGGCAGAAACCATTTCAATCCGCTTGCAGGCTGGCGGCGAAGCGTTCTGCTATCTCTAATGCGTGAAAGGGATCGGATGGTCCGATCAAAATCAGGTGATTCGAATGACTTTGGCCGGAGCTCTCTGGACCAGGGTCATGTCGGGATCCGCATTCAACGATGACAACTGAAAGGCAAATGGCACATTCTGTGTGCCACATGCCCGGTGGAAAGGTAAACGAATTGAATTCCACGCCGCGCGGACCGGTTTCCGCATTCATTCATCATCATTATCGACATTTCAATTCCGCTTCACTGATTGATGCTGCGGACGCCTATGCCGCGCATCTGAACGCGGGGGGCCACATGATGATCACCCTCGCCGGCGCGATGAGTACCGCGGAACTTGGCCTTTCACTGGCCGAGATGATCCGCCAGAACAAAGTTCATCTCATTTCCACCACCGGCGCCAATCTGGAAGAAGACGTTTTCAACCTCGTGGCGCACGACTTCTATGAACGGGTCCCACATTACCGGACGCTCTCCACGCAGGAAGAAGTGGATCTTCTTCACCGTCATCTCAACCGGGTGACGGATACCTGCATTCCCGAAGGGGAAGCGATGCGACGCATTGAAGCGGCCATGCTCGAAGTCTGGACCCAGGCCGACCAGGCTGGCCAGCGGTTTTTTCCCCATGAATTTTTCTACCAGGTCCTTCTCAGCGGAAAATATCGCGAGCATTATCAGATCAATCCCAAAGATTCCTGGATGCTGGCGGCTGCCGAAAAGAACCTGCCCCTGATCGTTCCCGGCTGGGAGGATTCGACTCTCGGCAATATGTTCGCCGCAGCCTGTCTTCGGGGAGACGTGAAAAATGTTCACACGGTCCGCACCGGCATCGAATACATGACCTGGCTGGCCGATTTCTACATGGAACGCAGCCAAAAACATTCGCTGGGCATGTTCCAGATTGGAGGAGGAATCGCGGGGGACTTCCCGATCTGCGTCGTTCCCATGCTCGATCAGGACATGCAGCAGAAAGATGTCCCACTCTGGGGATACTTCTGCCAGATCAGCGATTCCACAACCAGTTATGGCAGCTATTCCGGAGCCGTTCCCAACGAGAAGATCACCTGGGGCAAACTTGGCGGTGACACTCCCCGATTCATCATTGAATCGGATGCCACGATCGTCGCTCCGCTGGTTTTCGCCAGTATCCTGGGCTGGTAGTCGCCTGTTGCGGTGATGCGGCAGTACGAAACCGCCCGTCATGACGGGCGGTTTCAAGACCCCTCATTCCCCGACTTCTTCGGAGAAAAAAACGCTTCCATCACTTTGTGCCTGCGAGTTTTTCGAACCAGGATCCGGGTTGCCGGTGTCTCAATGATTTCCGATCCGCGAATCGGCCCGTCAATTTTTGTGGTAATCCAGTCGTTCACGGTTCGCACTTCGTCTTCGCATTCCAGCGGCGGCAATGGAATACCGGTCTGATGTTCCAGCGAATTGATCGACAGTCCGCCCCCCACGATCCAGCCGCGTCCGGTCTGCACGATCTGGGCCGGCAGACGGTCGTATTCATCTTCAATTTCTCCGATTAATTCCTCGATCATGTCTTCCATTGTCACCATGCCGATCACTTGCCCGGCGGAATCCGCCACCAGGGCGATATGAGCCCGCTGATGAATCAGCCGTTCCAGGACCTGGGCAATCGGCAGGTCGGCGGAATAACGGTTGATCTTGCGGATGATATTGCGAATCGAGTCTTCATGCGGCGAGAAACGGAGATGGGCCACGATGTCCTTAAAAATGACATAGCCGATAATCGACTGCGGATCGCCATCTTTTTCCGTCACTGGAAACCGGGTATGCATATCCATATGAGCAGCGATCAGGGCGTCTCCCGCGGAGCTCCCCGCATCAATCATGCTGATGAATTCCGTGGGAAGCATGATTTGCCGGACCGGTCTTTGTGACAGTTCCGCTGCTCCAAGGATGATCTTTTCCTGCTGGGAACCGATCAGCCGGGAAGTCCGGGCAATGGCCACGCTGGCCCGCAATTCCTGTAACTCACTGGATTCTGTCTTCTCACTCCCGCGGCTTTCGGACGATCGACTGCGTTCCACGAGTTTTAATAACTGATGAACGGCCCCTTCCAGAACCCACACCAGCGGCCAGACCAGATAGGAGAAATACTGCATCGGCGGGGACAACCGCAACAAAACGCGTTCGGGATTTCGCAGGGCATAGACCTTGGGGATCAGTTCTCCAAAAACGATCATAAAGGCGGTGAGGGGAATGACGACCAGCAGCACGGAAAGCGCTTCAGCCATGGTTTCGGAAATGCCAAACCGGACCCGGAAGACCGGGGCCAGCTGCTCCTGGGCGCCGGCTCCGGCAGCGGCTCCGGCAATCGAGCCGACGAGTGTGATTCCCAGTTGAACAACCGCCAGGCTCCCCTCGACATTTTTTTTCATCGCCAACGCCGCTTTGGCTCGGCGATGTCCGGTATCCGCCAGCGTTTGCAGGCGTCCGGCGGTGATTGACGCCAGGGCAATTTCAAATGCCGCCAGAAGCCCATTGAGCACAATCATGCACAGCATGACGCCGAATTGTATGCCCCACATGAATTGTCATCCCATCCTGTTCATCGAAAGCGAAATCGCAGTTTACCGGAATCAATTGCCATAGAAAGACCTCTCGGAAGAGTCGGAAGCTGGAAAACCGAAATTGCTTGATCGCCAGTCTGCTCCGCAAGGCTTTCGCGGCAGTCCGCTACGGATGCGACCCCGATGACAGCATCAGGCAATCACTCCCGATCACCAGACTCTTGAGCAAAGCCGCCCGATGATGAGCCGGACTTCTGGGGCAGGCGCCGTTTGCGATGGCGAAAATTGCCGGTGATGCATTCGAAATAGGGTTGGCTCGCGGCATGACAGCCATTTTTTTCGGCAGAATCGGGCGAATCGGTGGAATTCATTTTTTTTCTCCAGCTTGACTGACCTGGAGAGCCGATACAACTGATACCGGCCCTCGGTGCTGGGGCTCTCTGTCGGTGCGCCGGCGAAGAGGGACCGGCACGGGACCAGAGGAAGTCGTCAGGTTGGAGCGGAACCTGCGATAGACGGCAGGAGGGGAAGGGATTCCATGAACGTGAGAGTTCGAATCGAATGGCTGATTGCCATCACGTTGCTGGCCGGCGGGTCTGCCTGGGCACAGGTTCCGCCTGCGCCAGGACCAGCGGCCCCGATTCAATGCCCGCCTGCCGAGGCCTATTACAATGGAACCGCCTCGAACTTCGCACCTCCTCCGGATCTGTATGCGGAATTGCTGCCCAGCGATCGGGGCGGCGCCTATGACTGCGATTCACGCGTCGACCTGGGAATTCGCGAGATGCTCCGCGGAACCTGGTTCCGCATGGAATACCTGCAAGGATTCATTCAGCGGAACGATTCCCGCGTTCTGGGAACGCCAATCGTGGTGGGGGATCCGCCTCCCTTGGGAGGACCGGCTGAAGATGTTGTGAACGTGGCCAATCAGTTTCTGATTCTGTTCGCTGATTCTTCGGACATCGTGGATGGAATTGGAGAAGCCTATGCGCAGGTTCCCACAACCGACGGCGTTTCCTGGCACAATGCCCAGGGGTTGCGGGCCAGCTTCGGGATTCCGATCCTGAAAAAGGCCTGGCTGGAAACGACATTCGTCGGGTACATGAACCAGAAAAGCTCGTTGACGACTCCGCCGATTCCCGCGCCCAGTCAGACAGCCCCCGGTGTCGCCCCGGCGGAAGACAGCGACGGGAATCCGTTCCCATTAGGATCATACGGAAACAATCTGACCACCTTCCTGGCAACCAGCATTACCACCGACGGTCTCCCCGGTTCGCGGCTCATGCTCTACGACGCTGGTTTCAAAAGTTATTACGATGCCCGTCTGAAAGCGGGAAATATCGATCTGGTTTTGAACTGGAAAACTCCCGATCTCGGCTGGCGGATGCAGCCGATCATCGGCTATCGCCACGACCAGTACAGCGAACAACTCGGCTTTGGCGGAACGTTTGATAACCGCTCCGGATTCCTGGATGGAGTGGGGATTCTGGCGACCCCCGAAACAAACTGGATCGATTCCAAAGTGGTCAACCAACGGGACCAGATTGAATTCGGAATGCGCAACGAAATGGCATTTCGTTTCTTGACGCTGGGAGTTCAGGAAAAATGTGCCCTGGGATCCAACGTCGTCCGGGGGACCGCTTTTACCAGCAATCTTCGCGAACCGGGAACGGTTCCAGGAACGATCAATGATCCGGAATACATGGGTTCGTCGGACCGCCACGTGGTGTTTGCCCCCACCTTTGATCTGGACGTCTATGCGAAGATCCGGATCAACAACTGGATGAATTTCCGCGTCGGCTACAGCTTGAATCTGCTGGGGAACCTGGGAGTCGCCGACCGGAGCCTTCGCCTGAATGAAGTTTCCGACGGGGCCGGAGGCACGACACCGGATGTCGTCTCGCAGCTTCGATACGGTCATCGGATCATCTCCGCCCTGACGGTTGGGGGCGAAATCGTTCTTCCGTAAAGAAAAATTTCAAAAGGAAATTTTTCAGACAGCTTTCCCGGTCTCGATCTGCTTTCCGGGGCCGCTCCTTTCCGGGCAGCCGCTTTCCAGGAACGAAATCCGCCCGCTTCAGGCGTGGTTACGGCAAAGTGGGGAAATATCAGCGGGAATCAGGCAGCGTTTCTCCCCAGTCTCGTTCCCAGATCAAAGTTTTCTGCCTGCGGCCTTGAATCAGCGGCTGAGATTGATAGCTTTGGAGAAATTTGCGCCGCAACGCCCACGAGCCTCTGAGCGCGGAGGACCCGCGCAAGCGAAGGTTGATCCTTTTCTCCCTCGCACGACACACATTCCAAATTCTCCGCGAGCGAGAATTTTGTGCTGCGTGAATGATGATTGGTTGCGGCCGGAACAAACCGTCTGCGCCGGGTTCCCCTGCCGTTCCGCGAGCAGGCTCCGGCCAGTGAAATGATTTCGAAATCGATTCAGGAAGGGTTCAGGGAACACGTGCCAAGACGCGATGATCTGCGAAAGATTTTGATTATCGGTTCCGGTCCAATTGTGATTGGACAAGCCTGTGAATTCGATTATTCGGGAACCCAGGCGTGCAAGGCACTTCGCGATGAAGGATACGAAGTTGTTCTCGTCAACTCCAACCCTGCCACGATCATGACCGATCCGCAGACAGCGGACCGAACCTATATCGAACCCATTACCTGGCAGTATGTCGCCAAGATTCTGGAACGGGAACGGCCCGATGCGCTGCTTCCCACCCTGGGCGGCCAGACGGCTCTCAACACCGCGATGGACCTGCATCGGCGCGGGATCCTGGAGCAACTGGGAATCGAAATGATCGGTGCCCGGGCCGATGTGATCGCCAAGGCGGAAGGCCGTGATTCCTTCAAAGCGGCAATGGTGAAAATCGGGCTCGACGTTCCCCGATCCTATGTCGTTCATAATATGGAAGAAGCCCGGACCGCCGTGCGGGATATTGGTTTGCCGATCATCATCCGCCCCAGCTATACAATGGGCGGACAAGGAGGGGGTATCGCCTATAACAAGGAAGAATTTGAAGACCGGGTCCGGGACGGCCTGAAGTTGTCTCCCGTGTGCGAAGTTCTGCTGGAAGAATCCGTACTCGGCTGGAAAGAGTATGAGATGGAGGTGATGCGGGATTGCGCGGACAACTGCGTGATCATCTGCTCCATCGAAAACTTCGACGCCATGGGAGTTCATACCGGGGACTCCATCACCTGTGCCCCGATCCAGACCCTCACCGATAAAGAATATCAGCGGATGCGGGATGCCACATTTGCCTGTATTCGCGAGATTGGCGTGGAGACCGGCGGCTCGAACGTGCAGTTCGCGATCAATCCCCGCAATGGTCGAATGGTTGTCATCGAGATGAATCCCCGCGTGAGCCGCTCCAGCGCACTGGCGTCTAAAGCCACCGGTTTTCCCATCGCCAAGATCGCGGCAAAACTGGCCGTGGGCTATCGGTTGGATGAGATCCCCAACGACATCACCCGGGAAACGCTCGCCTGCTTCGAACCGACGATCGATTACGTCGTCACCAAGTTTCCCCGCTGGACATTTGAAAAATTCCCGGATGCGGACCCCACCCTCACCGTTCAGATGAAGTCCGTGGGGGAAACCATGGCCATCGGACGGACGTTCCGGGAATCGCTGCAAAAGGCAATTCGCGGGCTGGAAATCGGACACTTTGGCCTGGGAGGCGGGAAAAAAGATTTGTGGGGAACGCCGCAGCAACCAGCCATCGAAGCCATTCGTTCGAAGCTCTCCATTCCCAATGCCGAACGCATTTTCTATGTCCGTTATGCCTTGAAAGCCGGACTCAGCGTGGAGGACGTTCATGGCCTGACCGGAATTGATCCCTGGTTCCTCCGCCAGATTCGCGATCTGATCGCATTGGAAACGGAAATCTGTGCGGTCGATCGGCTGTCTCAGGTGGACGAAACGTTGCTTCGCAAGGCAAAACGGAACGGTTTCTCCGACAAGCAACTTGCCGGCTGGTGGAAATCGACCGAGATGGACGTGCGCGAATACCGGAAAAAACTGGGGATTGTGGCCACGTTCAAACAGGTCGATACCTGTGCGGCCGAATTCGAAGCCTATACGCCCTATTACTACAGCACGTACGAGCAGGAAGATGAAACTCCGCCCCCCACCGACAAAAAACGGATCATGATTCTCGGGGGCGGTCCCAACCGGATCGGCCAGGGAATTGAATTCGATTACTGCTGCTGCCATGCTTCATTCGCCATGCGGGAGCTGGGAATCGAGAGTGTGATGGTCAACTCCAATCCGGAAACCGTCTCCACCGATTACGACACGTCCGATCTGCTCTTCTTCGAACCGCTGACAACAGAAGATGTGCTGAATATTTGTGACCGGATCCGGCCCTTTGGCGTGATCGTGCAGTTCGGCGGTCAGACTCCGTTAAACCTTGCCCGGGGACTGGAAGCGGCCGGCGTCCCGATTATCGGCACCAGTCCCGATATGATCGATGCCGCTGAAGACCGCGAACGTTTTCAGGCGATTCTGGAACGTCTCCAACTGCGGCAGCCTCCCAATGGACTGGCCAGCGATATCGAAGGTGCCCGCAGCCGGGCTCAGACCATCGGCTACCCCGTTCTCGTCCGCCCCAGCTATGTCCTGGGGGGACGGGCCATGGAAATCTGTCACGATGAAACACAGCTGATTCGATATATGACCGAAGCTGTGGATGCTTCGCCCGATCACCCCGTGTTGATTGACAAGTTTCTTCAGGATGCGATTGAAGTCGACGTGGACGCCATCAGCGATGGAGAAACAACGCTCGTTGGCGGCGTGATGGAACACATCGAAGAAGCCGGCGTCCATAGCGGAGACTCCGCATGTGCGCTGCCTCCGTATTCTCTTCCCCAGCCGGTGATCGAGGAAATCAAGGCCGCGACATACGCTCTCGCGGAAGCATTGCAAGTCCGCGGTCTGATGAACATTCAGTTCGCCGTCAAGAAAACGGACTCGGACCAGGGCCCGCAGCATACCGTGTATGTGCTGGAAGTGAATCCCCGGGCGTCGCGCACCTCGCCATTCGTTTCGAAAGCCACGGGAGTTTCGCTGGCGGCAATGGCAGCCAAGATCATGGCGGGCGTTTCATTGCGGGAGCAGGGACACACGCGGGAAATCTGGCCCAAACATGTCTCCGTGAAGGAAAGCGTTTTCCCGTTTGCCCGGTTTTCGGGAGTTGACATTATCCTCGGCCCGGAAATGCGATCGACGGGGGAAGTGATGGGGATCGATAACGATTTCGCTGCCGCCTTCGCGAAAAGCCAGATCGGAGTGGGAGTCGAGTTTCCACATTCGGGAACCGTTTTTGTCAGTATGTCGGGTGCCCACAAAAAGGCGATGATCGAACCGGCCCGCAAGCTGGCCCAACTCGGATTCAAACTGATCTCCACGGTGGGAACCGCGAAAGTTCTTCAGGAGTCCGGGATCGAAGTGGAAACCGTGAAAAAGGTCCAGGAAGGACGCCCCAACCTGATCGACTACATGGTCAACGGCGATGTGCAGTTCATCTTCAATACCCCCAGCGGAAAAGGGAGTCGGACGGAAGAGGGCCGCATTCGCGCGACAGCAGTTTCCTACGGTATCCCCTGTTTCACCACGCTTCCCGGCTGCCAAGCAATGGTCCAGGCGATTGAATACATGTTCAATCACCCGGCCCCGGAAGTGAAATCGTTGCAGGAATGGCACGCCCAAAGCGGGGTCTCCCTCGAAGATTCCAATCAGCTCAGCCACTGACCCCGGCCAAAATGGTCCCAGGTGCCAATGGTCCAGACCAGAGCAGGCTGCTCCGGCCTGGAATTCGCACAATATAGTCTCATCCGGGGGGTGACTGGTCCCCGCGTGAAGAAACGCAGTCCGCCGGATGTTGATGCGATCCCAATCGGGCTTCAATGGCCTCGACAGCCTGCTTCAGTCCCTGGCCCGGGGAAAGACGTGTCCGCACGCTTTGACAGGCAGCCGTCAGGGAGGAGGCATTCAGAATCTCCCATAACGAACGTGTCAGATGCGCTCCCGTGATGGAACGCTCTGCCAGTGATCGCCCGACGTTCAATTGAATGACCCGCGCTGCATTGTCGAACTGATCATGAGCCAATGGCGTGATCAGTTGCGGAATGCCGGCCAGAAGCCCCTGTGATGTCGATCCAATTCCGCCGTGATGCACAAAAGCCGCCGACCGCTTCAAGAGCAGGTCCAGCGGCACATAGGGGACATGCTGAACGGAATGGGGGAGTGTTGCAGGAAGTTGTTCAGGATGCCGGGTCAGCAGGAGCCCCCGCTGGTGGAGTTGCCGGCACGCCTCAACGGCAGCAGCGAAAAACCGGCGGCCATGGACATTGGCGGTCCCGGGCGTGAACACAATCGGCGGAGAACCGGCCTGGAGAAAGTGTTCCACATCATTCGGTAACGGACGATGCGAATCGTCGTTCCAGAAGGGGAAATCGGTCTGAATCACCGGCTGCGGCCAGTCTTCTTGTGGAGCAGCGTACCAGTCGGGAAACAGGCAGAGAATTCCTGTTGGAGAATTCCACCAGCGAATCAGATGCTTCATGGGGGGCAGTCCCAGTTCTTTCCTCCACGCGTTGAGATCGGGGCAGATCAGCCGGTCAACAGCCAGTTTTTCCCCGATTCGGAACAGCATCCGTTTCAGCCAGCGGGGGCCGAACAGATTCGGGAAAATGGGGGGAGCCAGATCACTCCAGATCACCGCGGGTTGCAGATGAACGGTAAGAACTGGAATTCCGTGCGACTCCTGCGCCATCCGTGCGCCAAAACAAAGACAACTGGCAATCCCGATGGTCGATTTTTGTGCCGCTTGTCTCACCAGCAGTTCGTGTTGCTGTTTCAGCCAGGGTTGAAAGATCCGGTAAAGGTATTGAAAGGCTTTGCGGGGATTCCATAAGTCTGGGTTCTGAATACAATTCAGATAGTCGTCCGCTGTTCCGAGCGGTTCAAAGTCGATCCCGTATTTTTCTGCCAGGGGAGCGAAATATCCGTTGGTGGCCAGCAGCACGGTATGGCCTCGCTGTTGAAGCTGGAGCGCCAGTCCGATCATCGGGAAAACATCACCCGCGCTGCCGAATGTTGTCAGAACAAAATGCATGAAATTCCTTCAGGGAACGGGAGAGGAAAGGAAGAGAAGGGGAATTTCGTTCTTGAGAACGGGGTAACAGGTCCTTCATCAAGTCAAACATGCGATGCGGGACCAGGCCGGAACGACTGGCTCTCACTCCTGCTGCGTCTTTTCGCAATGAATCGACCACCGGAGCCCCAGTCTCCCGGTCCCCTCTGCTCTTTCTTCACTGAGCCGTCCAGCCTCCGTCGATGGTAATGGTCTGTCCGGTGATATTCCGGGCCAGTGGTTGAATCAGAAATTCCACGGCAGCAGCCACTTCGTCAATGGAAATGAACGATTTTTTCGGCATGGGCTGGAGCATGATGCGCTCGATCACCTCCTCTTCCGAAATCTGCCGGGTCCGGGCCTGGTCACGGATTTGGGCATCCACCAGCGGCGTCCTGAGATAAGCGGGGCAGATCGTATTGCAGGTGATGTCCCAGGCAGCGGTTTCCAGGGCGATCACTTTTGAGAAGCCGAGCAGGGCGTGCTTCATGGCGACGTATGCTGATTTGAAAGGAGATGCGACCAGTGAATGGATCGACCCGATCTGAATGATTCTCCCAAAATTCTGCTCCCGCATTCGGGGTATGACCGCCTGCGTCATCAGGAATGTCCCGCGCAACAGGACATCGGACAGAAGGTCCCATTGGGAAAGAGCGAATTCTTCAATCTTCGCGACATGCTGAAGACCGGCGTTGTTAATCAGAACGTCGATCGTACGCCCGGTCAATCTTTGCCGGAGAGCATCAATGGCCTCCGGTCGAGTGACGTCCAACTCAAAGGCTTCCGCGGCATGGCCCGCCTGCTCAATCAATGCCACGGTCCCGCGGGCGGAATCGAAATTACGATCCGTGACGAAAAGAGTTCGTCCGGGCGCAGCCAGGCATCCAGCCAGTCCACGTCCCAGCCCGCTGCCGGCCCCTGTCACCAGGATATTCATGATATCTCCTTATGGACGCGCAAGATATTGGTCTCGCAGGACACGCCGCATCACTTTGTTGGAGGCGGTGCGGGGAAGGGTGTCGACAAAAACGACCGCGTGAATCTTGAATAACGGATTCAGATTCGTCCGAATCGCGTGTTGCATGGCGGATCGGGTTTCTTCTTCGGAGGTGGAATGTCCGGGCTTTCGAACGGCATAGATCACCAGTTGACTCGGACCGCTGTCGGGGGCCACCGCAATGGCGGCGGTCTCCTGAATTCCCGGGACAGAGTGCAACGCCTGTTCGATTTCGGCGGAGCTGACTTTGATTCCTCCCAGGTTCATGGTGTCGTCCGCCCGGCCCAGTGCCCGCCAGTAGCCACCCGGCAATTCCTGCATTTCATCGCCGTGCCTTCGCAGCAGGTGTCCCGCTGGACCGCGCGGTGTTCCCGCGTAATAGATTTCGTGATGATCACGATTCAGCAGTCGGGTTGATGTCCCGATGGAGGGGGGAATCAGAAACAGTTCTCCCTGAGTCGTCTGGTGTCCTGATTCATCCAGAATCGTCAGGTCCATTCCCAGCGTCGGCGTATTGAACACTCCGGGTATGCAGGGACGTGTTAATGTGTTGGTGAGATAGCCTCCCGCCAGTTCCGTGCCGCCGCAATATTCCACAATGGGAACGTGCCCGGGAACCTTCATCAGCCAGGCCATGTCCTCCGCGCGGGAGCATTCGCCCGTGGAGCTGAACGCCCGAATTGAGGACCAGTCGAGGCCTTCCAGGCACCCGGTCCTGCGCCATGTGCTGACGAGACTCGGGACGACTCCCAGGAGTGTCGCGCGGGCGGATTGTACAAATTCGCCGAACGCCCGGCCGGTCGGCGCGCCGTTAAACAGGCCAATTGTCGCTCGATTAGTCAGTCCCGCGTAGATCAGCCACGGGCCCATCATCCATCCCAGGCTGGTGGGCCAGACCACCACATCCCCCGGATGAACGTCTTGATGAAAATGAGCATCCGCGGCGCATTTGATCGGCGTGGTATGTTCCCAGGGAATCACTTTGGGATCCCCGGTCGTCCCGGAAGAAAAAAGGAGATTCGACACATCATCCGGATCGCGCATCACGGCTTCAAACAGACCGTCCCCCCGTAGAAAATCGTCCCAGTTCATATCTCCGGAACGCAGCGTCACGCTGATTTCGTGATCCGCCGGCAGAACAATGGCCCGGGGGCCTTGTGCCTGTTCCACATGGGCCAGAAGCGGCAGTTTCTTGCCGCCACGGATCAGCACATCCTGCGTGAAGACCGCTTTCGCATTCGACAGCCGGAACCGGGCTGCCACTTCTTTTGGTTGAAAACTGTCCGCGATTCCCACCACGACGCATCCCGCGAGAATCACTCCCAGGTAAATTGCCACGGCGTTCGCGGTCATCGGCATAAAAATCGCCACCGCATCCCCGGGTTGAAGCCCGATCCGGCGGAGATTCGCTGCAATGCGATCCGACAGGCTGCGCAGTTCGCCAACGCTCATTCGTTGTAAGGGGCCTCCCTCGGACTGATGGAGAATCGCGGGAGAATCCGTGGGGGCGGAAAAGCAACTTTCGGCAATGTTCAAGCGTGCTTCGGGAAACCACCGCGGAAATTCCACTCCGGAAGAGAGATCAAGGACCCGGCGAAAGGGGGTCCGAAACGGAATTCCCAACCGGGCAATCACTGTCGCCCAATAGGTTTCGCGATGGGAAATGGACCACGCATGAAGCGCTTCATAGGTCGTGACGCCCGCCTGTTCCATCAGCCAGGCCATGTTCGTCCGAGAGATGGATTCCGGAGTCGGCATCCAGCCGCGTGACATCCAGTCTGTCTCATTCAAACCGCTCAGAGTCATGGCTTCCTCCATCACGGATGTTCCAGAACGACCGCACACCCCATCCCGCCCCCCACACATAATGTCGCCAGTCCCTTCCGGGGCTGACAATGCGCCAGATGCACCAGCAACCGGGCTCCGGAGGCTCCCAGGGGATGCCCCAGGGCGATGGCGCCCCCATCGGGATTGACTCGGTCGATCTCCAGATCCAATTCCCGGACACAGGCCAGTGATTGAGCGGCAAAGGCTTCGTTCAACTCGATGTGATCGAATTCCCGGGGATCGCGGGAGATTTTTTGCGTGGCGAAAATCGGTCCCAGCCCCATCAGAGCTGGATCGCACCCCACCGCGGCGGACCGGGTCAGGAGCATCAGGGGTTCCAGGCCGCATTCGCGTCCGAACGATTCTTCACACAACACGAGCATCGCGGCACCGTCGTTCATTCCCGAAGAATTTCCAGCGGTTACCGTGCCGGGATTTTGAAATGCCGGTTTTAATGTTCCCAAAACATCCCGCGTCGTTTCGGGGCGGGGGTGTTCGTCTTCGGTCAAACCGTCCACGGGGATTAATTCCTGGGCAAACGCTCCCCGCTGGCGGGCGGCGGCATAACGTTGCTGGCTGGCAACGGCAAATTCATCCTGCTCCTGACGGGTGATGCCATAGCGGACCGCAATCCGTTCCGCGGTGAGCCCCATGTGTTCCTGTGAAAAAGAATCGGTCAAGCCTTCGGAAAGGATGGAATCCAGGAGTTCTCCATGTCCCAGCTTGTATCCGGTGCGAGCCCGTTTCAACAGGTAAGGAGCCTGTGACATCGATTCGGTCCCGCCACACAAAACCATTCTCGCCGAGCCGGTTTGAATGGCATGTGCCCCCAGGATCACGGCCTGCATTCCGGAGGCGCACATCATATTCACGGAATAAGCCGGCGTGCTTTCCGGCAGTCCGAGTCGGACGCCAATCTGCCGGGCGATGTTCATTCCCTGTCCAGCCGCGAGAACGTTCCCGACAATCACGGAATCGATTTGTCGGGGATCCACCCCGTTGAGAGCGGCCTGTCCGGCAAACACTGCCAGTTCCGTCGCGGTCCGCTGAGAGATCGCTCCCAGAAAGCGTCCTTGCGGAGTTCGCTTGGCAGCCACAATCCAGACAGTCTTCATACATCCCTTTGCATCAAAGAGGATACGTCAACGGATATTTTTGAGCATAATGAGGTTTCGTCATCGCTGTCGACTGCTCGGCACGAAATTCGACTTCTTCGGCCTCTTCCCTGGTTTTTCCGTTTTATGAACGGCGGCGCCCGTTGGATTCCGTTTCCGGTATCCTGGAGAAAAACGATCAAAATCGCCTGCCACGCTGCCTGTTCTGTCGCGATGGGGGAGCATGATGCCTATGATAGAACGAAGTGTTGATGGATTTCTCCTCGAAAGGATTCTTCCTGAAAAGGGCCTTTCAAAGGGAGATTCCGACCAAGGTTGGCAGATTGCAAAAAAGAAAGTGTGATGATGCCCGGATTGCGGTCTTTGTGGTTACTCGTCTTGGGAATGGCCTGTCTGGCTGCGCAGTCGGGACAGGCGGAAACCATTCTTGTCGAAGCGGAAAGTTTCGATCATCCCGGCGGCTGGGTGCTGGATACGCAGTTTATTACGGGCATGGGCTCTCCCTATCTGCTTGCCCATGGCCTGGGGACTCCCGTTGAAGACGCCCGGACCACGGTGAAAATTCCTGTTGCAGGCACGTATCGCCTCTTTGTCCGGACCAAGGACTGGGTGGCTCGCTGGAATGCTCCCGGTCAACCGGGACGTTTTCAAGTTGTGATTGACCGGGTTCCGGTGAAAACAACATTTGGAACAACGGGGGCACAATGGTTCTGGCAACCAGGGGGGGAAATTGAGCTGCCGGCAGGCGAAATTGCCCTGAGCCTGCATGACCTCACCGGTTTTGAAGGCCGTTGCGATGCGATCGTGCTGACCACCGAAGAGACTCCTCCTCCGGAAGAACCGGCGGCACTGGCGGCATGGCGGCTCAAAACGCTGCACCTTGATGCCCATCCGGTGAAAAAAGAGGGTTATGATCTGATCGTTGTCGGTGGGGGTTATTCCGGAATGGGGGCCGCCCTTTCCGCAGCCCGGATGGGATGCAAGGTCGCCCTCATTCAGGATCGTTCCGTCTTAGGTGGAAACGGTTCCAGCGAAGTCCGAGTCTGGGCGCAAGGCCTGATTCGACGCGGAAAATACCCGCGCATCGGAGAAATCATCGAAGAATTCTGCGATCACGCCAAGAAGTCTCCCGGAACGGCGCAGGAGTTCGAAGATGAGAAGAAAGAACGCGTTGTCCGCGCCGAGAAGAACATTGATTTGTTTCTGAATCATCACGCTGACAAAGTCGACATGGATGACAATCACATCGTGGCGGTCTATGCGTTCGACACCCGCACCAGCCAGCGGACCCGGTTTAGCGGAACGCTGTTTTGTGATGCCACCGGACATGGAACGCTGGGAGCACTGGCAAATGCCGATTACGACCAGTCCGAAAAAGGCCGCATGGGAATGAGCAATATGTGGCGCTGGGACGAAAGCCACTTCAAAATCAAATTTCCCAATACGCCCTGGGCGTTGAATCTCACCATGGAAGACTTCCCTTATCCTAAGAATCACCATGCGGAATGGTTTTGGGAAAGCGGGTTCGACAAAGATCCCATCGGGGATGCGGAAGGAATTCGCGACTGGAACTTTCGCGCCATTTATGGTGCCTTCAATGCCATGAAAAATGGGGACGGCGCCGCTGACCATCCCCATGCCTTCCTGACCTGGATTGCCTATATCGGTGGTCCTCGGGAATCCCGGCGCCTGCTGGGAGACGTCATTCTCAACCGCGAAGACATCGTTTCCAAACGGGATTTCAAGGATGGGTGCGTCCCCAGCACCTGGTCTATCGACCTGCACTATCCCAAAGAGCAATATGCCGAGAAATACCCGGACAATCCGTTTATCTCCATTGCGAAATTCGACCGCAGCGTGGACCGTGATTTCGGCTACCCCGTTCCGTATCGTTGCTTCTACTCCCGCAATATCGATAACCTGTTCATGGCGGGGCGCTGTATCAGCGTGACTCATGAAGCCCTGGGCACCGTCCGTGTGATGAAGACCTGCGGCATGATGGGAGAAGTCGTCGGAAAATCTGCCAGCCTGTGCAAAATCTACAGTTGCCAGCCCCGCGATGTTTACGATCGGTACTGGCCGGAAATGGAACAGCTTCTCCAGCTTCCCGGCAAGGCCTATCGCGCGACCGTCAACGACAAAATCACGATCCCCGTGGATGCCTTGCCCCTCGCGGGACCGCACGGCGTGGCCCCCGGACTTGATCCTTCAAAAATGGAAGGCGTTGTGCTGGATAATCGTGATGCGAAGCTGCAAGGAAACTGGACGAAAGGCCAGAACCTGCAAGGCTTCATCGGTTATGAATACATGTATGCTTCTGCCGGAAGTGGCGCCACGGCAACTTATGAATGGATTGCCGGAGAACCCGCCGAAATTGAAGTTCGCCTGGCTTATCAGAATCACGAAAACCGCGGCAAGCATGTGCCGGTCGACGTCACCGTGGCCGGGAAAACATCCCAGCACTTCGTGAACATGACTCACCCCCCGACAATTGATGGCCTGTTTGTCTCACTGGGCAAATACTCCGTTCAAAAAGGGGATCGTGTCACGATTGTCGTCGGAACGAAAGATGCCCAGGGCTCCGCCCATATTGACGGCGTCCAGATCCTGAACGCGAAGTAGCGGACGGTCCAGCGCAAGTGAACGCCCTCCCCTCCCCGCAGATCATGGCAACCATCGATATCATCGAGAGACGGAAGGATCGAAACGCGGAGAGGCCGAGATTGCGGAGAAGAAATACGGAGAAAGATAAAACCCCGTGAAGGAACAGGATGTGGACAAAAATTTTCCCCGGCCTACTTCTCCTCTTTTTCTCTGCGTCCTCAGTGCTGCCAGAAACTCCTGAGTCATTGAGAAAAGTGGGGCAGACAGTTCTGACAAACCAGAACTCTGCCGATTTTCCACAGACTGCTACTAAGTTCGATGTTGCTGGCGAAGCCACATTCAATGAGGCGAAAGCCGGTTGGAAGGAACTGCGGAATCTGATTTTCTCAGGGAAGGGGCGCGTAGAAGAACGGAGCATCGGATTCGACACGAACGGCCATGAACTTCCCGGGCAACACGATGGCTTTTGGGAAGAAGTTGTCAATTCCAATGCAGGAATGGTGCGAAGCGTCAAGCGTTGGACGGGAAATAAGTCAACGGAATATGTCGTTTGTCTGAATCCTGAATACGGATTTAGTCTGAGCAAACGCACCCGGGACTCTGATTTCCTTGTCCATCAGGTGAGAACACATGGTCGAGATCAGAAGATATGCGACGACCTGGAGGTCTCGTCTTCCTGGCTGTCTCCATTGAAAATCCTGGGGGCACCGCTTGACTGGCTGTTTGACCAGCCGGGCGTCAAGATGACATCAATCACCAGAGTTGCGGGCGAAGACGATCGTCGTCCAGAAGTTGTCCGGATCAGCTTTACGGGAGATGCAACAAAACTTGATGACTTTATTCCTTCCGGAGGGTGGGTTGAAGTCGATCCGCAACGATGTTATGCCATTGTGGACTACGAACTGAAAGGGATGCTGGGCACTGCAATTGACAGGAAGACACAACATTTATTTCGCGGTCGGCTTAAATATCGGAAGAGGTCCACTGCAACACTGTCTCTGCTGGACGTGATTCCTGAATCTGTGGAAATTGCACAAGACACTCTGGACGGGAAACCCTTTGTGCTCACGACTTACAATTTTCGTGATGTCGATCAAGGCGACTTGCAGCTGCGAGATTGCCAGCTCAAAGCGTTCGGGTTTTCTGAACCTGCGATGGAAAACGAACTCCGCGCGAGCCAGCGGGGTTTCGTTAAGTGGAATTTGATTGCCGCCATTCTTTTTGGGTCGGGGCTGGGGCTTTACGGCCTTTCCTGGCGATATGGAAATGAAAGAAAAAACGCAACGACGTGACATGAACACTCAAGCGGGTTATGTGCTCGGCACCGGGACCATTTTACTGATCGCTGCTGGTTTAATTGCTGTTATTGTCGGGAATTCTGCTTCATTAAGAGCGAGTCCATTGATTTTGTCCTGTAAATTGCCGCTGAAGAATGTGGCGCTTGGGGATTCACAGCGGCTGTCTGTTGGACTGCATAATTCCTCTGATCAGCCAATTCGCCTTGTCGGCAACAATGCTCATTGTACGAGAGACTATTGTTTGAGTATCACGGATCGATTTCCGATGACCTTGAATGCTGGAGAAAAGCGAAATCTCAACGTTCGTATTCTGGCGGTGAACCCAAAATTCACGCAAATTCCCCTGGAAGTCTACTTTGAAGACTCTGGCGGGACGCATCTTGCCGCAGCGAGAATTGAAATAGGCTCATTTGCGATTCCTGAAAAATAGCAGCCCGGATGGGATGGTGAATTGGGATTTGACAGGATTGATACCTGAACGGCAGGCACCGGCCGGCATTGCGATCTCCATGGCTGGGACATCTTCGACATCGACCATGAGGCATTCCGGAAGAAACGGCAATGCGATGATTGCCCATGCACTGCGACTGGCTGTGCTGGGAATGATTCTCTTCCTCATGCACCGTCAGCACGCAAAAGCACTCGTGCGAATGCGCGCCGGCGGTCTGACGGCTGTCTCTTTATCACAACTGCAAATTCTCTTTCCCGGTGCCACTGCTCTGGGACATGCCGAATCGCACGGGGGGCGGTTTGTCCTCCGGGGGGAGACCCCCGTCGGATATGTGATTCAGACATTCCCTGAAGCTCAGCGTTATCTCGGTTTCTCCGGCCCCACAAATACGCTGATCGGCTTTGATCCTGAAGGAAAAATTGTCGGACTGAGCATCCTTTCCAGCCTGGATACCCGTGATCATGTCCAATTGATCCGGAAGGATCCCCGGTTTCTGCATTCGCTGAATGGAAAATCGGAGTCCGTGGCAGCCAATACCCGCGTCGATGCCGTCACGGGGGCCACGCTCACCAGCCTGGCGATCCTTCAAGGGATCCAGGCCCGGCTGGGCCGTCAGCCGGGGTCGTTAAAATTTCCGGAAGCCTACACGCTGGAAGATGCACGACGTTTCTTTCCATCCGCCGCCCGATTGGTCCGCGATGAACTGGCTCCTGAACTGTGGCGCGTGGAAGACGATCAAAACGAACCGCTGGGCTGGCTTTTGTCCAATTCTCCCCATGCGGATGAGATCGTCGGCTACCAGGGGCCGACCCGGGCTTTTCTCGGAATGAGACTGGACGGGAAAATCCTGGGTCTGGTGGTCGGGGAAAGTTTTGATAACGAAGAATACGTGGGATCGGTCCGTGAAGACCGCTGGTTCTTCAAAACGTTCAACAAAAAGCCCTTGGAGGAATGGGCAAAAACAACCTGGGAAGAAGCTGGAATCGAAGGAGTTTCCGGAGCCACCATGACCAGCCAGTCCGTGGCGGAAGGTCTCCTGGATGCGGCCCACAAAATTTCCAAACTCCGGGCCCAGGCTGTTCAGCATCAACTTGAAATCCGCGCCTCCTGGTGGAAAGCATCCCTGACCATCACCTTCGTGCTGCTGGGGCTTTTATTCGGAACAACCCGACTCCGCCACGCCACAGTTTTCCGCCGGGCTTATCAGGTGGCCCTCGTTATCGTCATGGGCCTGATCAATGCCGACCTCCTCTCGATGGCCATGTTCGTGGGCTGGGCCCAGAGCGGGATTCCGTGGACCAATGCCCTGGGACTGGTCGCCCTGGCGGGAGCGGCACTGGTGCTGCCAGTCTTCTTCAAACAGAACATCTATTGCGATCATCTCTGCCCGCATGGAGCATTGCAACAACTCTTGCCGAGACGGTGGAAATGGAGGCGACGGCCACGCTGGCTGGTGCGTTTGCTCCAGACGATTCGTCCGGTCCTGCTGATCGTCATCGTGCTGGTTCCCATGCTGATGTGGAACATCAGTCTGGTCGACCTGGAACCGTTCGACGCCTATGCCTGGCGGGCAGCGGGAATCGCCACGATTTCCATTGCCGTGGGGGGGCTGGCCGCCTCGCTGTTCCTTCCCATGGGCTATTGCCATTACGGGTGTCCCACGGGGGCGGTGCTGGGATACTTGCGGCGCCATGCCCGTAGCGACCAGTTCACTCGGGCTGATGCCTTCGCGCTGGGCCTGCTGCTTGTTGCCATGGCCTGCGCCTGCCTGTAACACCCTCGGAGAAAACGGTTCCCTGAGGGAACTCAGGACGAGAATAGCGAAACGATAGATTCCGCCCGCGTGTCGCATCCACCCTGGAGATCCCGCGACCGGCAAATTTCCCGGCCTCGACCTATTTCGACGGCGTCGAGGTCCGGGCCATGTCATTTTCTGTTCGTGACTTCAAATAGGCCTGAAACCCTTGACGGGCTGCGGGAATTTCAGAATGCAGGGTTGCTTCAAACTCTTCCGATCGAGGGGATCCGCCTGCGACGAGGTAGAGGTGAGCGACATGTGCAGCGACAGCGGCATCAAAATTTTTCAGTCGCGGAACTGCGGACGCCAGCTTTCCACCGGACTCGCGAAAGATCGCTTCAGCCGATGCTCGGGGCGATGTCCAGCCTCGACGAGTGTCCGCATCGATAAAAATTGCACCACTGCAACCGATCGTGGACGTCGATGGATCGATTGTGTCGGGCTGATAGGGTTTCGCGGTCGGCCAGTAAAGTTTTTCGATTCCCGGCCCCCGGGCCACGGCAACCAGGGTGAGATCGTGTTGAGGACGGGGAAGGGGCCATCGAACCTTTGCCAAGACGCCGGGGTCATGACGTGAATCCTCGGTAATGCGCTCATCCTGAATGATCTGTCCGTTTGCAAATAGCAAAAGACGGTTCGCATGAGCCCAGTGAGGACCAAGAATTCGTGCTTCGACGAAAATTTCATTTTCGTCCGGAGCGAGTTTGACAAGCTCTCCACTGCGCCAATGTTGCTGGCCAGAAACAACAGTCAGCTCGGTGAAGAGGCCATAGCTGACACAAACCCGGCCTTGTCGGAACGCTTCCACTGCTTCGGAAACGTCAATTTCACCGGGATTGCTGTCGTCACAACGGATATAAGTTCGCGATTGGCCGACAATATATCGCGCCACGTCATGTGAATCGCTGCTGCCGACCGGGGTGATCCGGTACCCGGCGTTGAGAAGCCCCATCCAGTCTTGAATCAGTTGGAGAGGATCGGTTTGAGTTGCCCCCGAGTTGACGATTTCCATGCCATTAAAGCGAATTGGCCATCCGTCGAGATTTTCCGCAACAACAGAATTATAATGGGCCGGTCCAAATGGACAAAAGTGATTATGCTTATCGCGCGCATGGTTGAGAATCACAATCGGTGCTGCGGTCGTTCGGTCAATATCGTCGATGATGCTGTTCCATGTTTTCAGTTTCGCATTTGGCAGCGTGGCCTCGAATGGCACCGGAAAAATATTCTGATGGCAGACTGTCGTGGTCACTTCGTTTCCAGTGACGGGGGTGAAATAAGACCGCAAATGCATCTGGCGGGCAAATGGCTCATAATTGACTTGATGATTGTGGTCAGTCGCGATTGGTAATTCGATCCCTTCTCCCGCGAGAGTCATCATACGTTCCTGGATCGATGCGTCCCCATGCCGGGAATAGGTGAACGTGTGGATGTGAGTATCACAGGCCACATACCCTGTTGTCTCGACCTCCCGTTGAATCGACATGGACAGGTCAATCTCGTCACCGGCTCGCAGGTCGATTTCCTTTCGATCCAGCGAATACTCAAAGCCTCGCCCCGCAAAAAATGTATAAGTTCCTGCCGGCAGGCCAAATTCAGCTTCGCCTGTCGCGGTATAAAGAAGACCATTCCGTGCGGCAAAAGTAGCGGTTGAGAGTGCCCCGAGGGGCGGCAATTCTCCAGCAGCATTGACAATGGTGATGCGCCCGGGAATGACGCATTTCGTCGATTCATCTCGGAGTTGGATCTTCACGCGGCATTCGTGGAGATACTGATTGGGGGAGGCTGGGAGCAGGCGAATTTTCCCGATGCGGATATCATCGCTGGGGGCGGCCCCGGTCCCTGTCGGTTCTATGTTGAATGAATTCGGACCTTCACGGAGCAGACCGGCGGCAATGGAGAATTGAATCTCCATGGGATTTTCATCCCGGACGAGTTCCCCCAGAACGTTGTCATTGAGTATGACCCGCCAGCCATTTTTCACATCTTCCTGATGCATCAGCAATGTCCCTTCCGAGGTATTCCGGGATGCCTCGAAGCTGATCTCCAGGCGCTGTTTGCTGCACTCTTCAGGAAAGTCGGACCATTCCCGCGTTTCTCCACTTCTGATGTGAACCAGACCTCCTTCGATCAGTTGCGCCTGAAGGGAAGCACCATGCAGCAAGAGAACCGAAATCCAAGCGGTGAAGAGAATCGGTGATCTCTTTGGACTTCGCCTGGAAGGCTTTTTCATGACTCAGCCTCTCTTTGGACTGCTTTCCGGAAGGGCGGAAAATTTTAGACCAGTTTGGTCTTTGTTCTATCACGCTCGGCCTTGAATTCCCTGTATTTCACCAGGGGCCACGTGATACACCATTTGCAACTCCGCTCTAGAAGGGAACGCCCGCTCGAATCATGAAACTTTTTTCTGCTCCGGAGAACAAACATGTTCCGGTCGAAAGCCGATTCCGACCACCCGGGCCAGCAGACGGCGAAGCAGCGGAGCCAGCAGTCCCAGAATTATCCGCGAAGGCCGGGAAAAAATGGCGGTTTTACCGAACCCGCGTCGAGGATCAAACAGACGGTGATGGGCGAATGCCTGAATCTTCTGCGTCATTTTTGCCGGCCACTCCCGGCGATGTTGGACGGTCGCCAGATCTTCGGGAGTGATCGGCCCGATTTGCAGTTTGCCGGCCAGCAGGTTCGCCGTCGCCACCGCATCCTGAATGGCGATGTTCACTCCAACTCCTCCCACGGGAGACATGGCATGGGCGGCATCACCAATGCAGAGAAAGCCCGGAAGAAACCACTGCTTCAGCCGATTCATCTGCACGGTCAGCAATTTCACCTGGTCCCAACTTTGCAGCGTCTGAACGGCAGATTGAAATTGTGGAATGATCCGCGTGATGTCCTCACGAAAGGCGGGAAGGCCCCGTTCCTGAATCTGCTGGTATCCCCCTTTGGCAATGACCGTTGCACACTGGAAATAGTCTCCCCGGTCAATCGTGACCAGCATCTGGCCATGGGCGAGATGCCCCAGGGCGAATTCGTTCTCCTGATGCAGTTCGCGCGGCAGACGATACCAGAGCACATCGATGGGCGCTCCCAGTTCCAGAAGCGGCAGTCCGGATTGGATTCGCAACTCGGAATGGCGACCATCCGCAGCAATGACCAGATCCGCCTGAATGTTGAGTTCGCCCTGCGGAGAACTGGCCAGTACACCGGTCACACGCTCTTCTTCCCGGAGCAACTTTGTCGCACAGGTCTGCATGTGCAACTGGAATTCCGAGAACTGCCGTCCGTAGCTCGTCATGAAATTCAGAAAATCCCACTGCGGGGCCAGTGCCACAAATTTGCATTTCGTGGGAAGATGCCGCAGGTCCGGTCCGCGAACCTGCTTTCCGTTCAGGTCGAGCATCAGTTGCGAAAATTCCTGGTGCGGAATTTTCAGAAACTGTTCGAGCAGTCCCAGTTCGTAAAGGTTCTGAAGCGTCGAGGGATGAATGGTATCGCCACGGAAATCCCGAAAAAAATCGGCATGTTTTTCCAGGACGATCACCGGGACTCCGGCCCGGGCCAGCAGGCACCCCAAGACGATTCCTGCCGGGCCTCCGCCGACGATACAACAGCGCGTCTGTAAAACGACGGGTTCCGACATCTTTTGAGCCTGATGTTCAATAAGGAAACGTTCGCTGTCAAAACCGCTGTCAGGGGGGCTTCCCAACCGTTCTCAAAAATGCTCCCCGCGTGAATCAGACCGGGGCCGAATCCAAAGCCATCGACAGCAATTTTCGTGGATTTTCGCTGGTAACAAGTTTCACCTGAGCCGGGGAAAACAGCAACTCTTCCTGAAGCCGCTGGTCCATTTGCAGCATAGTGGCCCCGGAACCGACAAAGTGTGTCCCCTCTTCAGAGCGGGGAACACCATCTTCACCCACCAGGACTTCCTGACCGCCAATCTGGTAAACCCCCGGGGCCGCCCCGGCAGCGGCAATGGCATCCGTCACAATGATCACCCGGTCCAGACCGGTGATTTTCAGATAGTTTTTCAGGGCAAAAAACGGAATATGCGCGCCGTCCGCAATAAAGCTGATCCACAACTGGTCCGCCAGGCTCAATACCCGAGAAATGATATTGTCATGCCGGTTCATCATCATCGGACAGCCATTGGCCAGGTGCGTATACAAAGTCAGCCCGGCATCAATCGCCGCATGCAAATCATCCAGCGAAGCATCCGAATGGCCTGCCGCCACCAGGATTCCTTCATTTGTCAGATGCCGCGTCAGTTGCTGATTCGGATCCATTTCCGGTGCCAGCGTCACCAGCTTGATCTCTCCCTCGCCCGCTTCCAGCAAGAGATCCATCGCTTTCAAATCAGTTTTCTGCGCATGCATGGCTGGATGAGCGCCGATATATCCGGTGATCGGACTGATAAACGGCCCTTCAATATGCAATCCCTGCACCATCCGGGCAATGACGGGATCTTGTTTCCGTAACTTGACGATATTCCGGATCTTTGCCTGCAAGCTCGGGATGGAGTCCGTGATCAATGTCAGCAGAATGCCGTCCACGTTGTCGGCTTGCAGTCGCAGGCAGGCGGTGCGGAGTTGTTCCAGAGTCAGTGTGGCTGAGTTGAAATCGACTCCTGCGTATCCATTAATCTGCACATCGAAATAACCGTTCATGAAAATCCTGGTCTCGTCAAGAAGATAGAAAGCGGGCCCGCGTCGGATGAGTCAGTCTCGCAGAGACTCAAACGTCCTTCATACTGTATGGAAAACGTTCAAAATTCTCTCCGGCGACGAGAATTTTGTGCCGCATCAATGATTTTGATTGCAGTCAGAACGAGTTGACCGCGCCGGAGAAAATCTCTGATGAATTCCGTTTTCCGCGCTCCGGCCCGCTACGTGAAGGACTCATCAATGGAACTCTCCCGCAGTTGGCTTGCCGCAGGGGAATCGATGTACAGCGTGCAGCCCGAATGGCTTTGCAAAATGGATGCGGGAACGTCTGGTGTCACAGGTCCTTCCACGCTTTTCTGGACCGCGACCGCCTTGCGCTCATCTGGCACGCTGCAAATGATTCGCCGGGCTTTCAGAATCTGGGAAACCGACATGCTGATGGCCTGTTTGGGAACGTCGTCAAAGCTGGGAAACCAGCCTTCTCCAAACTGCTGTTCGCGGCAGGCCTTGTCGAGCGTGACGACCAGGTAAGAATCCTTGGTCTCGAAATCGGCCGGCGGATCGTTGAAAGCCAGATGGGCATTTTCCCCGATCCCGATAAAAGCCACGTCAATTGTGCGATGCCGAATCAGCTCGCCCAGCCTCCGGCATTCCGCGGCAGGATCGGCTGCTTCGCCATTGACGTACTGAAATTCCCGCAAAGAAACCTGGCTGACAAAACGTTCTTTCAAATACCGCCGAAACGAGGCCGGATGTGTTTCGGAAATCCCCAGATATTCATCCAGATGAAACGCCGAGACGCGGGACCAGTCAATCTCCGGAGCCGCCACCAGCGACTTCAAGGTGGCAAATTGCGAAGCCCCGGTTGCGACCAGGATGGTCACTTCTTCTTTTTCCGCCAATGCCTGACGAATACTTGCAGCCCCCGCTTCGGCAGCTTTCACTCCCAGATCTTCGGCATCACGGCAACGAACGACGTTCATCAATACTCCAGCAAAATTTATCGAGGGCACAAACAGCCGGGCCGGGAAAAGAGAATCCAAACTTGGCAAGACTGAAGGAAACATCATGAAGTGGATTTTTCATGAAATCAATCCTTCAGCGGGGATTTTCAGAAATTCAGGCGGTTTCTCATCTTTCCGTCAGGAAAACAACGAAAAATCACTGCTGAAGCCACTCCGTAAACCATGTTGGATGAATGGCTGTGATCTCCGGCTGGGGGGATCCATTGAGGATCATTCTCGCACCTCGCCCAGATGGGCCAGAAGCAGGAAGGAGTGAACGCCACAGCGTTCAGGGCAACGGGATCAGGACAACTGATGGAGCCGGGGACTCGGAAAAACATCGTGCGGCAGAAGTCCCGCGAAGGGCAATGCCGGGAAAAGCAATGTCAGAAAAAGCTTTTCGCCCCGCGCCGCCTCCGTGCCGCGCTGATGGGGCGAAAAGCTGGCAGTTCAGCTTTGGAAGGAGCTAAAAAAGCTGACTGCCCGAAACGAGGCGAGCCTTCATGGCCGCCGTATCCGCGAGCCCGGTAGCAAGCGGAATTCTCTTGACTGCCCAGATTTCCCACTGCTGCTTCGTGCAGCAGTGGAGTCCGGCTTTCGGTTTCGATGAAAAATTCGTCCCCATCGAAACCCGTTCCAATGTGGGAGCCCATTAAAATCCTTGGGCAATACGGTCAAATGACGACACGTGCTCCGTCATGAACTGGTCCCAACGACCCCGGTCCCATAATTCCACCCGATCGTTCACGCCCAGCAGAACAACCTCCTGGGAGAGACCGGCAAATTTCATCAATCGCTCCGGCAGACGAATCCGCCCTTGCTTATCGATCTCCACGTTCTCCGCCTGCGAAAAATACAGACGCAGATATACGCGGGCATCTTGACTGGTTTTGGCGCAGCCGCGAACCTCTTCGGCTCGAAGCTGAAATTGTACTTCGGAAAAAACGGCGAGCGCCTGCTCCGTCTCCGGAGCAATGACGACCGTCGCCGTCATGGCTGTGTCGGGACAGAATGCGTCCCGAAATGGTTTGGGAATTGCCAGACGGCATTTGTCGTCCAGCGTACGGACATGAGTCCCGGTAAAAGCCATGTCAAGGATCCGGTCGCGTTGTTCGCATGATCCTCGTTAAGGTGAAGTGGAGTGAACTGACCGAACCAGGGAGAAGGCTTGAACGCAACCATTTCGGCGGGCCAAATCAGATCGCCGGTGATGTGAAGCCACAAGTCCCACGACTCCCCACTGGTCCCCACATGGCTCCACAAGGTATTCATAATCTCGCTTTCGTCAAGCACAACCGGGCTCTCTTTTCACCTCGATGAAGGGCCTGACGACGTAGCTTATGATGGGATATAGGATTGAAAGTTTTTCGAATTTTTGTGCTCATTTTGTGTCGGTTTGGCACTCAAACAAGCCTCTCTCGGCATTCTTCATTCTGCCTGCTCAATTGATCAGCTGAAGATAGATCCGCTCGTAATCCTCGACCATTTTTCCCCACGTAAAGTTTTTGCTGACAAATTCTTGCGATGATTTTCCAAGTTGAAGCGCCCAGTCCGGCCGTCTCAGGACCCGCACCAGTGAATCTGTGAAGGCTCCAATATCACCTTGAGTTACGATGATCCCTCGTTCCTCGTTCTGTATGAGTTCCTCCAAACCCTCCACCTGCATGGCCACCACCGGCAAACCGACTGACATCGCTTCCAGGACAACATTCGGCATCCCTTCCCAAGCGGACGTCACTGCCAGCACCCGCGCGTGACGCATGAGACTCATCACATCATCGCACCAGCCCGGAAGGCAGATACTGTCATTCAGCCCCAGGGAGTGGACAGACTGCTCCAGTTCCATCCGTTGAGGGCCTTCTCCCACAATGAGAAGGCGGCTTGTCGGAAGCTGTTCCGCGACACGTCTGAACGCTTGCAACAGATTCAGAAACCCTTTTTGCGGATGCAATCTCCCCACAGCCAGTACAATTTGTGCATCTTCCGTAAACTGACAAGTCTTTAATAATTCTCTCATCTTATCCGATGCCTGATTTTCATTCGGGATGCTCACGCCATTAGGAATCACCGAGGTTTTCTCCAAAGCAATACCCAGATGACGACACACGTGCGTCTGCACCCCGCGACTGACGCAAACATGGTGATCCACCAGCCCCGCAGTCCAGCGATCCAGCCACAGGTGCCATTTTTTTTGCTGTTCCGCGACCCGGTGGCCGGAAAGAACGACCGGAACTCGAGCCCATCGCCCCGCCACCCGTCCCACCAGATTGGCGTGGAAAAGAAAACATTGGAGTAAATCAGGGGAAAATTCACGCAAACGTCGACTTAACCAGAGAAAGACCCCCAGGTCACGCCAATGGCGCGCTCCATAGCATTCCACGAAAATCCCCCGTGTTCGCAACGGCTCCGCCAAGGATCCTTCCGGCCCCAGGCAGTAGACACGACATTCCCAGCGAGAGGAGTTCAAACCGGAAACGAGTTGCAGCAGCGCCTTCTCCGCGCCGCCGGAATCCAGGTCCGTAATGCAAAAGGCGATCCGGCGACGAGGAGCATCCATCAAGGAATCCTCAACTTTCTCCATGTCTGTTTCAGGTGTTGCTGGTCAGGTGTTGCCTTGTCAATTCTCACCGCAATTGAAACAGAACATCTTCGAGAGAGCAATCTGTTCCGGTCTCTCGAATCCCGATCGCGTGGCGTCAATCCTCGGTTTCCATGTGCGATCACTCCGCTCACATCCCTTCACAATCGTCAATTTCTCCGAGTGCCATGTCACGGCTTGGTTTTCGAGTGCGTCATTGCAAACCCGCTGGTTGTTGGAGGGCGCGCGTCATACTTCATCCGAATTTTTGATGTTGATGATGTGTTGACAATGCACGAGTGCTTTCTGGGCAGAGATCATCGTAACGGTCTATGCATTATAATCTTATGCCTCTTCTTGTCGCCGCCGGCATTGACAGTCGCATACGACAAGATATACGATACAAAGTTCGCTGACGAATAAACTGTTTGTCGGCAAAAGCTCCCGGCATGAATTGGTTGTTCCGAAATGAAACTGGGAGGGACCGTGACTTCACGGTGTGATTCCCTGAATTCAGATAAGAGTTGATTCGTTATTTGTTTTATTCGTTGAACGGAATTGATATGTTCTCTCCTCCTGGGAATGCCCCTCTTGCAGCCGGTAAGTCATCACGTTTCTCTCGTGTTTCCGGATTCACGCTGATCGAACTCCTGGTGGTGATCGCCATTATCGCTGTATTGATTGCACTATTGCTGCCCGCGGTCCAGCAGGCCCGCGAAGCGGCCCGCCGATCCCAGTGCAAAAACAATTTGAAACAAATCGGGCTGGCACTGCATAATTATCATGACGTATTCGGGACATTCCCCCCTGGCTGGGTCTCCCGAATCACATCAACCCCTTTCAACAACAATCGCTTCGCAGGTCCGAACTGGGGATGGTCCGCGATGCTGCTCCCCTCTTTGGATCAGGCTCCTCTTTACAATCTTCAGAACTTTGATCTGACCGCACCACTGGGCACGGATACGGTTCACAAAACCGGGTCCGTATTGTCGGTATTTCGATGCCCTTCTGATCCCGGTCCGTTAAGGCAGCAAAATAATGGGGCCTATTTTGGGGGCTCAAATTATCTGGGCGTTTATGGATATACCCGTCCAAGCAATCAGGCTGTTGAGGAGATCCCATCCGGCCCGGGAATCTTCTACATCAACAGCAGAGTCGGAATCCGTGATATCACCGATGGAACCTCCAATACACTGATCGTCGGAGAATGCAGTACGAACCAGTACGGAATGTTGAATACTCCGGCAAATACAGGTGTCGGTGCCGGAGCGTGGGCTGGATTGACTCAGAACAAGCAGTTTGATCTGGTCTGCCGCAGCACGTATTTTCAAAATCCGATGAATGCCTCCAACCCGGCAACGTCATCAAATCAGAATCCGTATGATGGGTTTGGCAGCTTTCATACCGGAGGCGCACAATTCCTCCTGGGAGACGGTTCCGTCCGGTTTATCAGTGAGAACATCAGTTCCGCTACCGGAATCACAGCGACTTATCAACGGCTGGGCGGGCGAGCTGACGGGAACCCGGTCGGAGAGTTCTAGACCCGTTTGGTCTTTGTTCGATCACGCCCGGACTTGAATTCCTTATATATTACCCGGATCTGCGGGGCCGCATCAGTGTTGCATGGGTCACGTTCCGCCATGTGGGGACGGGGACCGGTCTTTATATTAAGGCAAACGGCAAATGCCCGCGGCACCAGCCCAGGGAAACTTGTTTAACTTCCAGGTCATTCAAAGCATGAAATTGACACCATCGGCAGTGCCCCTTCTTTTCGCCATGACTGTGTTTCTGACAGGTTGCGGGAGCGGAAACCAGGGGCCGCAACGTTATGATATTTCCGGAACGGTCACCTATCAGGGGCAGCCCGTAACTCGGGGAACAATTACATTTTCTCCCAACATGGACAAGGGGAATGAAGGCCCCGTGGCAATGTCGCAGATCATCGAGGGGAAATATGACACTCGTTCAGCAGGAGCGAAATCTCCAATTGCGGGGGAACTGCTGGTCCATGTCGAAGGGTATGGTCCTCCCCTTCCAAATGAAGAAGTTCCCAAACCCTTGTTCAAAACATATGTCATGGAGTTTTCCATGCCGAAGAAGAATCAACAACTCGATATTGACGTGCCCGCTGAATAACCGCCGGCCCCTTCCCCTCAAGATCTCCTGATGCCGGGAAGACGGCCATGAGGGGCAATCTCGAAAACGAATCGTTGACGACAACTCCGTTTTCGTGTGGAAAAGCGTCAAGGAAGCGACAACGGAGCGGAATAGCGAGAAACTGCTCCGAACTTCAAGCTGTGGGACAGCACAAGGACTCGTCAACGCTTTCCATGTCTGTCATAGTGGCCTCATTGTTTCGGGCCTGACAGGGGCCATTCTTGGGGGCCATTCTTGGTTGCAGCGGGATCCAAAGGGGAAACAGATGATTCTGGCGGGGAAGACAGCCGTTGTCACAGGGGGGGCCCTCCGAATTGGCCGGGAAATCGGTCGTGTCCTGGCGGAACAGGGAGTTCACGTCTGCGTGCATTATCATAATTCCGTCGCTGCGGCGCAGGCGGCTGTGGAAGAATTCAAATCGCTGGGCGTCCGGGCCACCTCCATCCGAGCCGATCTTCAGACCCCTCTCGAAGCGGCCCGCGGCATCATGCATCATGCCGCGAGCACGCTGGGCCCCGTGCAGATTCTGATTAACAGTGCTTCGATCTTTGACTCGGGATCGTTACTTTCGACGGATGAAAGCCACTGGGACCGGGAACTGACGGTCAATTTGAAAGCGCCGTTCTTTCTGTCGCAGGAATTTGTCCGTCTTCTTCCTGGTGAAATGTCCGGCGCGATTGTGAACCTGGTCGACTGGAGAGGCGAACGGACTCCTCCAGGACATGCTGCCTATACGATCTCCAAGGCAGGACTGATTGCCCAGACTCGTTTGCTTGCCCAGGAACTGGGACCGCAAGTCCGGGTCAACGCTGTGGCTCCCGGCGCGATCCTGCCGCCGCATGGAGAATCACCTGCAGAATATCAACAACGGAGCACAAACAATCCTTTAAAAACAACGGGATCTCCTGCGGAAATTGCCCGGGCGGTGATCTACCTGCTGACCGCCCCTTTCGTGACGGGAGACATCCTGCACGTCACCGGCGGAGTCGAACTGTAATGGTGGAACCGCTCGGCTCAGGCTGGTTCCCGAGCAATCACCGCAGGCTTGCGGGCCTGCTCGTGATTGATTCCCCCCTTCAGAGCTTAAGCGTCGCAAAAGAGCGAAAGATCAATCTGGGAACGTCTTCGGTTGCAGGTCCATCGAGAACGCTTTACGGTGGCATATTTACTTCCCATCCGTTCCCCCTGTTCAGGATCTGCTGGTCTCATTCACCATGTCCGATTTTATTGAAATTAAAGATTTGCTGTTGCGGGCGATTGTCGGCATTAACCCGGAAGAACGGGAAAACCGGCAGGACGTTCTCATCAACATTCGCCTGGAAACGGATCTTCGGCGCGCCGGACAAAGCGATGATATTGCGGAGACATTGAACTACCGTACATTGTGCAAGCAGATCATTGAATGTGTGGAAACTTCCGAATACCAGCTTGTCGAACGTCTGGCCGAAGCGGTCATGCAACTCTGTCTTGCTCCCCCACAGATCATTGCTGCCCGGGTGACGCTGGAAAAACCGGGAGCATTACGATTCGCCCGTTCCGTCGGAGTCGTGCTGGAACGGCGAAAATTGGAAGAGTGATGAGAAGGAAGCAGACGGGCATATTTTCATCGCCGAGATATTTTTGCAGAGTTGACTCTTTTCAGCGAGCTTCCCGTGGACGATGCTTTTGAACTTTCGCGCGCGAAACAAGAGGATCGGCCGGCGGGGCCCGAGCGGCATTCCGCCTGGATTGCCCTGGGATCAAATATCTCCCCGGAGCGATTTCTTCCGGAAGCGGTCCGTGAACTTCGTTCTCTTGGCACGGTTTTCAAGACTTCTTCGGTCTGGCAGTCGGCTCCCGTGGGAGACATCCATCAGGCGGATTTCTGCAACGCCGCTGTGCTGATGATGACTTCCTATTCCCCAGTTCAGCTGAAAATGGAATTGCGAATCATTGAAGCCCGACTGGGCCGCCAGCGCGATCCCTTGAATAAAAATGCTGCCCGAACAATTGATCTCGATGTGGTCCTGTATGACGATTGCGTATTGAAAACGGCCGAGATCGTGATCCCGGATCCGGAACTGACGGCCCGCCCCTTCCTGGCAACGCCCCTTGCGGAACTGACTCCCGATCTGCCGCACCCCGAAATGGGGGAAACTTTGGAAGCAATCGCCCGCCGGATTGGCGGAACAGATTCCTTACAGCAGCGATTGGACATTGTTCTCACGCACCCGTGAGAATCTGCCCCCCATTTGGCAGGTCTTCAGCTTGTTTCCGGATGGGGGATTTTCGGGAGGGCGAAGCTCCTGCTGAGCCGCGGGGAAGATCACGCTTTCCATGGCTTGCGGCTCGGCGGGAGCCTCGCCCTTCCAGACGATTTTCAATAAAGCGAAAGCCCTGCCCCATTTGCAAAGCATCTGCGAATCCGAGAGAATGCGGCGCGCAGAAACTTGAGTGGTTTCGCTTTTATCATGAAAAGGGGATCGCATGATCGTTCGCATCGTGAGTATTGTCGTTTGTCTCTTCGGGCTGTTGTGCGGATCGTTCTGCCAGGCGGACGAGAGTGGTACCCAGGAATATAAGGCCCAGGAACTGACCTTGCAGGTTCCCAAGGCATGGAAAGAAAAGCCGACAGCGAATAAGTTGCGGCTGGCTCAATTCGAAATTCCAGCCATGGAAGGGGATTCCGAACCTGCGGAACTGGCGGTTTTTCCTCCGTTCGGGGGGAGTGTTGCGGAAAACATCAAACGCTGGGTGGGACAGTTTGAATCGGAAGGGATGAAAGCCACTTTCACTCAAGGGAAAGTGGCGCAGGGAGCCTATGTCCTCGCGGACATCTCCGGAACCTATCAGAAGCCGGACGGCCCGCCGATCGCCCGAAAAACCAAACCGGCCCCCAATTACCGGATGATTGCCGTGATTCTTTCCACGGAAAAAGAAGGGAACTACTTCCTCAAGCTGACCGGTCCGGAAAAGACCGTTGCCGCGGCTGCCGACGCCTTGCGGAAGTCTTTTGGGGCCAATGCGGCCCAGGAAGAGAAATTCGAGTTTTAAGAGGATGTGCTTCTGCCGGTTCAGTGCAGTGGAGTCTCCTTTCCGGCCGGATGGGATGAAATACTTGGCCGGGCGAAGAACTCCAGCCAGGCCAGGGGGAGCTTGTTCTGGCGGGAACACCCCGAACAAGCTCCGGATCTACCAGGCAAACCCGCCCGATTCTTCGGGCGAGGTGATCAATAGAAAGTCGCTTCCCCCCTCGTTTTCCATCAGGGTCAGGCAGGCGACCCCCAGGGCGAAGGCCCGGTCGTCATGATGCTGGCCATCGGGACGATGGTCGATTCGCAGGCGTCCGCTGGATGATTGCTTGAGAATCAACGATGCGAGTTCTGTTTCGAGATCATTCCGATGCGGTCCCGGCACCTGTCCGCATTCCGGATACCAGCCGATTCGCTGATGCAGAATGAGTTGCCGCAAGGTGACCGCCAGACGATGGTTGCCTTCCCCCGCGGCGAAGCGAAATCGCTGAATGGGATAGATGGCTTCCAGTTTCTGAATTGTCCCGACCAGTTGAAATTCGTCGACAATAAATTGAACGCGTCCGAAACGGCGCGCGATGTCGTGCATCCACTCTTCAACCCAGGCGATTTTTGTTGGTTGCTGTGGTGTGGGCCGGACAACATCCATCCGATCGACAATGACCAGTTCACCTTCGCGGTGACAGACGCATCCGACGGTGTTGTCGTGTTTTTCGGCGTAGTCAATGGCAGCGACATACTGATACTGCGGGAGTCCCGCAATCTGGATCGTTCGCTCCTTTCGGCGGCAGGCTTCCACTTCTTCGAGAGTGAGAAAATTTCCTTCGGCATGTTGCCAGAGATTCAGCCATAGCCGTTCGTAGACCGGTTGTGGCAATAATGCCCGCTGTTCTTCCAGCCAGTCAGAGGTGATCCAGGGGGCTTGCGGCCCCTGAAGTGACGAGAAATGCCAGCGTCCATCGGTCCGGGCGTGTTCCCGCACATTCCATTGCCATCCCCGTCCAACCCCCGCATTCGTGAGAATGATGAGGACGCATTTCGGCTTCTTGGCTGCCGAGGAAAGTAATGAGTGCCAGAGTTCCGGGCGCGGCCAGTGACTGAGTTCATCACAGACAATGAAGTCGGGCAGTGCTCCATAAGATCCGCTGACATCCGAGGAGATGACGTCCAGCCGGCTGCCGGTCTGCTGGTTCCGGATACGATGCTCCATGAATTGCAATGTCTTGAAGAGCGTCTGATTCGCTTTCGCCAGCCGCACCATGGAATCATGCAGAAAATGGGCCTGTTCGCGGTCGGCAGCGGCAGCCAGTCCGTTGACCGGGTGCCGTGCGGCCAGCAGGATCCAGGCGATCTGCACCGCCATGTCCGAGGTTTTCGAGTGCCCCCGGGGCCGTTCCAGATAGGCCCGGCGAATGGCTCCGGGACGGTCCGGAATTGTCCCCGCCAGATCCTGCCAGCCAGGATCCAGCGCCCGCAGATCGTGCTGCTGCCAGGGTTGAATCACATCCGCCAGGAATGTCTGTTCAGGTCCGGGAAGACGTAACAGGCTCCGGAATGTCTCCGGGTTTTGCAGGGCTTTGTGCAGGAGAATCTTCTGCTGCGAGTCGAGCAAGTAGCGCAGGCGCTTCCTGGCGGAATTGGGCAATGAGTTCATCGTCCGTGAGTTCGTTCAGCGGAAGGGAAAGGGGGTCATCAGCCTCGTCCGGCCACCGGGGAGGGGGCCAGTGTTTCACATAAAATGTCTGCGCGGTGACTTTGCCCTCCATGGCCGAGCGATAGAGCGCGGCCGCCACGTTCTGACTGAGCAGTTCGTTCACCCGGCCCAGAAGTTTTCGAAACGATTCATTCGATTCCAGACATTCCGCCACGGTGACGAGCGAAAGCCCCATCTGGCCGCAGGCTGCCGCGGGAGAAGCTCCCCGCGAGAGCAGCAGCAGGTAGGCCTCCTGCTGCCGGGCATCGAACTGTGTCACCGGCATATCCATCGCCAGCAACCGGGAGGGAGGGACCGGCTTTTCTCCGTCCCCATTCGTTTTTTTATCGGGGCGGCTCTTTACGGGAGACGGCAGCGACGTTTTGCCGGTTGTCGAAGATGTAGTAGACCGGGTTCGAGTACCGGCTTTTTTGATAGGTTTCCTTGGTGAGGAGGGCTTTTTTTTGACCACGTTTCTGCTGCCTGCGATAGATCATGGAATGGGATTCACGCGAACGTTCCTTCACGGACGAAACGCCAATCCGGGTAAATCCCGCCCGCTCGAAGAACGGGTTGATATGCCCCATCTGGGTCTGGGTTTCGATCCACGGATAAGGGCACAATTCACAACATCGTCGCACAAACTGGTGGGCAATCCCCGCCCCCCGATAAGTGGGATGCAACACCACCCGCGAAAGCGAGACCAGCTGGCGGTTGAGCGTCCGCAATGTTGTACGGTCCCATCGTCCGCTGCGGCCAAAAAAACGGTTCCGCTGGGACAGTGTCTTGGGAGGCGCGATGAAGACACAGATCCCCACCGGTTCGTGGCCGTCCCAGAGCATCATCATCTCCCGGATCAGTCCGAGGTGATGGCTGCGATAATGCCACCGAGCGAAATACGCCCAGTCGGATTTGGACGCGGAGGAGATCCAGAGATTGCCGGAGAGCCCGCCACTTTTTTTTTAATGCCCGGTTCCGCCAGAGAACTCTCATACTGAATCGTCCCATCCAGACGGCATTGAACATGCAGGTCGGCATGCAGATCAACGACAATATCTTCATGCGTTGTTGCCAGTAAAAAACCGACATGGTTTCGCGCCGAGATCTTTTGCAGATTGAAGGCAATCATCCGCGCCAAACGACGATCCAGCGTTGCGGTAAATTCATCCGCCACGATCCAGTCCGGCTCCTGAGCGAGTGCCAGGGCAAGCCGAAACCGATATCGCTGGCCGTCCGACAATTCCCGCGGCGTGCGGAGCATCAGATGGGCTTCGCCCAGTCCGCAGGCTACCAGCAGTTGCAATGCACTTTCCAGCGGCAACGGCAGGAGATCCACCAGGATTCGTTCCTCACAGATCAGATTTTCCAGATCCACAACATGGAAATCCTGTTGCTTGAGTTCAGCAGCCACCCGTCTCATCAACGACGATTTTCCCGAACCGCTTTCACCGGTAAAGAGGACGATCTGTCCCGGAGCGACCGGTAATTCCAGGTCCCGGGCAATGACATGTTCCCCTTCTTCGAAATCGATTCCGAAATGGTCCGTCACTAATGAAGCCCGCGTGGAGTTCTGCTTGGGCAGAAACGGATGAGAAACATTCAGCAGCATGAATTCTCCCAGGGGATGGCGGCCCGGCGGAACATGATCCGCATGAAATAGACGCACTTTTAGACCAGTTTGGTCATTGTTCGATCACGTTCGGCCTTAAAATCCCTGTATTTCCGCAGGATCGACGTGAGACACCATTTGCAACTCCGCTCTCGATCCTGGCACCGGAATGATGCCGGAAGAGACGGCCTGTTGTTTCAGAAAGCAATGTGGGTGCAAGGCGAACGGGGGGGATGGAAAAACTTTGTTGAGAAGGGGGAATTGCCACCCCCATTCCCCCGCTCTCTCCTCACTTCGTTCCGGCCCGCTGATTCCGGGCGCGGGTCCGGGCAGCTTTCTTGGCCGATGCGGATCGTTCCGCAGCGGATCGGGACGCCGATGCTTTACCGCCGAGATGTCCCCCCTTTCGAGCGGAAGCATGGGACTCTGTTTTCCCACGTCCGGAGCCGCTCTTTTTTCCTCCTTTGGAAGACTTGTTGACAGTGGCCCAGGCGCGTCGTTCCGCTTCCTTTTTCGAAACACCACGGTCTTCATAAGAGTCTTCAATGTGTTCCGCCTGACGTTTCTGTTTGTCGGTATAAGACGATTTGTCGCCGCGTGGCATGATGCACTCCTTTGAAATCATTGGTTTTCTGAAAATGGGGGTTCCTTTGTCCCTGCCAAAAGAAACAGGCCGCAAAATCAATACCGAGACGACACGAAATCAGGGAGAGCAGGCTTATTGGCAGGGCTTCTGCTTGTTTGATTTTCGGGAGGGCGAAGCTCCTGCTGAGCCGCGGGGAAGATCACGCTTTCCATGGCCTGCGGCTCGGCGGGAGCCTCGCCCTCCCAGACGATTTTCAATAAAGCGAAAGCCCTGGGCTTATTGGCTGTTGCGGATGTGAAGACGGCTCTCTGGAAACTCCGCCAGAATGTCGTCCAGGTGCGGCTGAACCTCCTCCCAGTCATCCGCAGCGAGATCCAGAATGATCTGCATCCGATCTGAGTTTTCTTCGGATTCTGGCGAGGCTGGGGCACCCGCTCCGCTGGGACTCAGCACCAGATCCTGTAACTGCTGGGAATCAAATCCGGTCAGCGTGGCGTCGAAATCCGGCAGTTCCTGAAGTTCCGAAACCAGATCGATCAACTTGTCGGCGTCCCAGTCGCTCCCCACTGAAGAGTTATTAAGCGTGACATTGAGAGCCTTTTCTTTTTCCAATGGAAGATCCACAACAACGCAGTCGACTTCCTGTTCGCCACGATGTTTCAGCACTGCCAGACGCTGATGTCCCGAGACGACATGACCGGTCCGTGCATTCCAGACAATTGGCTGGACCAGGCTGAATTCGTCGAGGGACCGTTCGAGCTTCCGCCAGCGCGGATCGCCTGGCCGCAAGGGAATTCGCGGGTTATAAGCTGCGGGGTTCAAGTCTTCGATGGCGATCGTCCGGATCAGCATGTTTCCTCTTTCTTTCTCTTGAAGCAGCGGGCACGGGCCAGAAAATCGTTTCTATTCTCCAATCGCTGTCGTCTCGTCCCCCTCCCCACTCTCTTCCTCCAGCAGGTCTTCTTCGGACTCCCAGCTCAATTCATCATCCAGTTCCAGAAACTCGGGAGAAGCCTCGAAATCTTTCCGCAGTTCCCCCTTGATTCGTGCCAGACACCGTGTGACGTGCCCTTTCGGATGCCCGAAAACATTTCCGATCCGGTCCAAAGGCCATCCTGCATTTTCCCGCAACGCCAGCATGGCCAGATACTTCCACTTGCGAGAATCTTCTCCGGCAAAGTGGTCGTGTATCAGTTGCCAGAACTGATCCGGCCCGGAACGCGGCAATAGAATCTTCGTACCATTGGGACGTGATACGGACATAAACTCTCCTGGCTCAGGAAAAATAACGGCGACAAGCACTTGCAATCGATCGCCCGCGTGTTGCGCGAAAGCGCAGCGTGAATCTGGTAACAGAGCAGGGGAAAGAGCTATTTCCGAATTTTTTTCGTGAATCCAAATTTTGATTCGTGCCATTCGTTCCCGGGAGGAATCGCTTGTCAACGCAGGGGAAATCCTTCACGCTGGCCACGATATCCTGTTAGACAGCCCCAAAAATAACGGCGCGTATGACCATGCGGAACGAGTGGAATGATTGGCCGGAACTCAGTTCCCGAAAGGTTCTCAATTCCCGTCAATTGACGCAGCTGAACGCCCTGCTGGCCGAACTTCGCGAGAAGAACCCCTTCTGGAAACGGCGGTTGCACGCTGCCGGAATTCCTGCCTGCCCCTTCACATCGTTAAAACAACTTCAGGATCTTCCCCTGCTGACGAAACAGGAACTCGTGGATGATCAGCAGGAATTTCCCCCGTTCGGTTCCAATCTGACCTACCCCGTCACTTGCTATTCCCGGTTGCATCAGACCTCTGGAACAACCGGCCGGCCGATGCTCTGGCTCGATACTCCCGGCAGTTGGGACTGGATGATGGAATGCTGGGCACAAATCTACCGGCTGGTGGAAATTCGCCCGAATGATATCTTTGCGTTCCCGTTTTCATTCGGTCCGTTCATTGGATTCTGGGCTGCCTTTGAAGGGGCCCAACGGCTCGGAAATCTCTCTTTGTCCATGGGAGGCATGAGCAGCGAAACCCGTCTCAAAATGATGGACGAGTTGAAAGCAACGATTGTCTGCTGCACGCCGACATACGCTTTGAGACTGGCGGAAGTGGCTCGGCAACTGGGAATGAATCTGCCCCAGCTGGCGGTGCGAATGTTGATCCTGGCGGGAGAACCAGGAGCGGCGATCCCATCCATCCGTAACCGGATTGAGCAGGACTGGGGAGCGCGGGCCATCGATCACTGGGGAATGACCGATGTCGGTTCGCTGGGAATCGAGCCGGTCCATTCTCCGGGCGAACTCGCTCTTCTCGATGCCCAGTGCATTCCGGAAATCATTCATCCCGAAACCTTGAAGCCGGCTTCCCTCGGAGAAACAGGAGAATTGATCATGACCAGCCTTGGCCGATGGGGGCAGCCGGTGATCCGCTATCGGACCGGTGATCTCGTTCGGGAAGCGACAACGCCACCCCGGGAAGGACTCGCACTGTTACGCCTGGAAGGGGGAATTCTCGGACGCACCGATGATATGGTGACGATCCGCGGAAATAATGTCTTTCCGTCAAGCATTGACGCCATTCTGCGGGAATGCGAGGAAATTGCCGAATATCGTACCACCGTCGTTACCCGGCAGAGTATGTCTCAACTGCGAATTGAAATTGAGCCGGTCTTTCCTGTCCGGGAAGCTCCCGAACGACTCCAGCAACTGCTCGCTCAAGTCTCCCGACAGATTAGAGAGCGACTCCATTTTCAAGCGGAAGTTCTGGCTGCGGAAAACCTTCCCCGATTCGACCTGAAGGCCCGCCGATTTTTCAAATCGGAGCAATAACACATCCGCCACCGTCCGGCATCACGACGACGTCCCTGTCCCCCCCCAGGGTCTTTCTCCGTGACCTCAGCGAGATCTGCGTTTCCAATCCTTTTCCCAGAGACGATTTGCCGGGTGGTCACGTGGTAACACCGCTACAATTCCTCCAGAATGGCGCCGGCCCTCCTTGTCGGAGAGAAACGGACGTTTCCGGAACTCAACATGCCACCGGATCCTCTTTTTTCCATCGGAGGAATTCGCGGTCCCGTGCTATTTGAATGGCGGCTGCACTTGCCTTCGGAAGACGTGAACGGGATTATAAAAGAATTCCTGTCCGTTAGGTTCCCACTCCGTGAGGATGCGGAATCCGTGATCACGATCATGAAAAGTTGTCCATGATCGTTAATCTGATTCTTTTGCCATTCCTAGGAACTGTTCATGAGTCAGTCGGCCGCCAAAGAAGCTCCCTGTCCGGATTGCGGCGAAATGGTGCGTGTCAATTCGTTGCGGTGCTGGAATTGCGGCGCCTTCATGAATGCGGAGCTCGAACAACGTTACATGGCCATGCAGGCCAATCCCGCTCCGACCATTTTCAGCGAAGTTCCGGCTTCGGAAATCTCGTCCATGGACGATGTCGGAACGGATGATGACGACGATGACGGCGGCTTCAGCCTACATGCCGGAGTTCAATCGACCCGGTCCACAATGAGTCCGCCCATTGCTCCCGCTTCCGCTCCAGCGACTCCAGAAGTGGTCGAGGATGAGGAAAATGACGATTTTCCCGGCGGTCCGGTGGAAACACCCCCTGCGGGGCCGTCTTCCGGGGAAACTCCGCGCCAACCATCCGCACCCGAAAGTGCCCTGCCACATTCCGTGGCGACCGGCGGTGACGCACTCCTCGATATCGCGATGCAGGAAGAGCGGGAACTTAAGAAACGAAGCAAGGGGAAACGGCTGGCCGGCCCCGTAAAAACCGCCGGTGGCGGCTTGATTATTTACTGCCCGTATGGCTGTCGCGTTGAGGTCAAGGAGCAGCACCGCGGAATGACGGGACGTTGCCCCCGGTGTGCCGCTCCGTTTATTGTTCCGATCGATCCTCCGCAGTATCGAAAATCAGAGGCGACGACTGGTGAGAAAACAGCCGTTTCCACCTCGTCTGAAAAATTGCAGGTTTGGATTTCCGATCTGCATCTGCATGTCGTCGAGCCCGAAAAGCTGAAATTGAAAGCGGACAGCCTGCTGAAAGACTTTGTCGAGGCCGACATTGGCTTTGCGCCCGAATACCTGGTTGTCGCTGTCCTCGCGAAAAAAGGAGGCGGGGGAGGGCTCTTCGCCAAAGGAGGGGAGAAAAAAGGGACCGTGCGGGAAAACATGATCGCGCATCTCAAGGAACAGAAACCCATTGCCGATTTGCCCGTTGCGGAAAAATACGTTTTCACCTCGGAGGAAGTTTCCGAAATTCGCGTCGTCCAGCCCGCGGAAAACCGGGGAACTTCTTTGTTCCATGGGATCCCTGTCTTCGGCACGGGACGAATCGCCATTCAACTTCCCCTGAACGACCAGCTGGTCCGTCCAACTTATGTGTCAATGGGGATTACGGAATTCTGGACCTTCGCCAAGGCCCTTGAAGAGACCTATGGCCTCACGGGGCTGGGGCTTCCCGAAGGAATTCCGATGGAGCCGAAAATAACCGTCAGCAAATGCCACTTTTCCGACATGCCGATCAAATCGCTGGAGAACGTGAAATTGTTCCAGGCCGATCCGACGGTACAACTCGAAGTGATCGGATATCGTTGCGGTGCTTGCAAGACAACTGTCAGCGAACCGGCACGGAAGAAAGAAAACCTGGGCGGAAAATCTCCCAAGGGGATCGCCAAGGCAAAATGCCCCAAGTGCGGCTCGAAGATGGGCGAACACCTTCTGTATGCCTTGAAACAGGACGTCGTCGAACAAGGGATCAACGACTCCGCCGGTTCGTGACCTGAAAAGAACGGCTTGAGTAAGAAAAGCCCCGCGAAACAGGCTTCGCGAGGCTTTTTATGGGTAAACGTCATTCGAGCCGTGGAATGACGGCGGCGGAAACCAGAATGCCTTCCGTTCCCCTCCCCGGTGAATGCTCCAGAATTTCCTTGAACCAGAGATTGACTGATTCAGAAATTCACGGAATCACGGATTTGCCGAAGGCGCGGGCCAGCCCTGGAAAACCGGATTATTCTTCTTCACCTTCGTCCTCATCCTCGCCATCATCGAGGTCTTCATCGTCGTCTTCCAGCACAGCTTCTTCGTCGAGAATTTCCTCGTCATCGCTTTGAGGAACGGCCTCTTCCGGAGCGCGGGCGGAATCGGAAATCGACTCTTTAATCGGCTGGATAAAGTACAGCTTTTTGCTCTTTGACCGCAGTAAAGCCAGCTTTTCGTCAGCTTTATCACGTTCGTTCCAGGCAAACCGCCCCTCTTCCTTGAGTGTCCCGCTGAAAACTCCCCACAACAGGCGTTTGCGTTCGGGGGCCTTGGTTTTGCGTTTGCGGGCCGTTGTGGTTTTTGTGCCCTTTTTGGCAGCAGTCTTCTTAGGGGCCTTGGTTTTCCCCTGTTTTTCCGCTGCTTCGTGTTCTCGGCGCTTGTCCAGAAGACGCTTGGAGGCCATTCCGGTTCCTTACACAGTCCTATGAGCCAACAAAAAGATCGAGTGCAATGCCGCAAACGGACATTGCCGGATGAATCCGTAAGCCCCGCAGTTTCGCAAGTCTCACAACAGATGTCAAATGGAGCTCTTGAGCCACCAAAGTCCGCAAGTTTGGAAAGTTGCAGGGCGACCACATCTCAATTCAGTCTTCCTCTTGAATTCTTTTTCAATGACACGTACGCTTTACCAGCCATTGATGCGTTGTTCTCCGTCGATTTCTGAATTTCCATTATCCGGGCGGAGCAGTACCACCAGCTTCTTTATTGTATTGCAGGCTTTAAACGCGTAGGTTTTTAAAAATGATTACCCCCCCCCCCCCCCCCCCCCCCCCCCTCTTTCCACTATTTCTCTTAATGGTGGTGTCTGTCCGAGCTGTCGCCCAACCTCCTCCACAGCTCTTCG